>Ga0210059_1007021_pt1 | contig 17967 bp, 9 predicted proteins | sample Ectturendosymbi2_FD_188042 | JGI IMG/M metagenome (GOLD analysis project Ga0210059, IMG submission 188042) | Ecteinascidia turbinata endosymbiont from Florida, USA - Sample 2 (SPAdes) (version 2) | ecosystem: Host-associated > Tunicates > Ascidians > Unclassified | place: Key West, Florida... | reverse complement strand
AATTTTAATAAATTAAAAGAGCCAAAACAGAACTAAACATCATAATTGTGATTATAAAATTTTGTTTGGTGTTCCCCAAAATTTTTTTATTGCATAAAGTGGTCCGTGATGCAAAAAAGGTTGAAAAACACTGGTTTAGAGTTATCAAATGAAACATTTACTGTTTCCACACATTCAAAAATATCCGTGTATGCCAGAGAGGAAATGCGTCAAAAGCTGTAGATCGCTTCAGCACTGCAATGGTGTCATGAGATTTAAGCAGTTTGAGAACCAGTCGCGCAATCATGCTTTGCGGGAAAGAAAATGTTATCAATGCATGCTGATTGCTGAGAACGGAAATTCGCCACTCTGTGTCTATAGGCTACAGCATCCCACTACTTCATACACTGGTTTGATGTGACTAAATTTTGTGAACAACCAGACAATGTAATATTTAACAGAGATACTTCATTATTGGACAGTTTCCACTGTAACAACGTTGCGTAATTAAATCAAACCACTTGGTTTATGTACACCAATCAATAAAATCACATAGTATATTTCTATTATCGGAGTTATACATATTTCTTATTTCTTATACTCCTCCGAAAAAAGTGCCAAACACGTTTTATTTTTGTTTCTAAAGGAATTCTTGACCAGATTTCTATTGCACGATGTTTTATCATTTCAGCACCTGAGTTCGAACGTGCTTTTGGTAGAGCAAATTGCAGATCGCTGTCAGAGCATTTGTTACTTATTAAGCATTCACAATCAGGAAGCAATTTAAGCATTGCAATGTTTACAGTCCATTCATCTAGGTTCAGGTGGAAAGTTCACTTTGCACTGCTGCGCCAGCAGCCATATATTCAGAAAAGAAAAAGCACTCCAACATATAAACTTAACACACTTACGTATGCAGAATACCATAGGCTTGATTGATTCCGGAAATCAGAAGCCAAAATCGAGGGTTTTCTCTAGTTTCTTATAAAAATTTGCCCGTCTCAAAAACCTTGGGACTGGCAAAACGTACGTAGCTCGATGTGGTCGGCTATCATCTCCCCAATTTTAACATTTTTGGTGTTTGACACATGCTGCGTGCTGGACTTTGTTCATTTGTTGTTCAAACGCCATCCATGTGCTTTTACGTGCGCCTCATGCATCTTCAGGTAGTAGTGATGTTGTCTAACTTGATTTTTTTGTTTCTTTTAGTTTTCCCTAAATTAAGAACATGTTTTCTTTGGTTGTAAGCCTTGTTTTAAAATGGAAGACTTTTTGCCCAGTGCTTAAATTTGCGCGAAATTTTTATTATAAAACTTTGAATGCTCTGAAGAATAACCAAGTTTTACGATATTGAAAAATAACTCCGGAAATTCAGTAATTAATAAAACTCTCTATCCGGACTGAAACAGACTATGCCTAACAGTTTTACTCAATACGACATCCGGGTGTTTTTCAGAAATCGATTCAATGGTTAACGGCGAAAAATCGCACTTCAAAAGCATACCGGGCGCTTTCTGGTGGGCTATCGTTACCATGACGACAGTGGGATACGGAGATATGCATCCCACCACAGCAGCGGGCAAAGTCGTTGGCAGCGTTTGCGCAATCACGGGCATACTGTGCTTGGCGCTTCCTGTGCCAGTTATTGTATCAAACTTTATGTACTTCTATCAACGCGCTGTGGCCAACCGCAAAAGAGAGGCTCAATAAGGAGATGTGAGAAACTCAAATTACCTGTAGCTACTCGTGTTGAACTGCTGTAATGCACGTCTGCACTGCACGGCCTCAGGCGTTGGACACGGGTGACCTGCGATGACGTTGCCATTCCTGCAACGCTTGAGGGCAACGGAACAGTGGTTGGGAATCGCGCGAAAGCCATTTTGAGAGTACTGATAGGAACTTCGTTGCAACGTATCATCGAACAGACTGTTTTTTCTTTAACCCTAGCACGTGGAAAATGGACTGCTGCGCAACGCAAGCCATGGGCAAACACACGTATCTTGCAGTTGGCGGAAGTTATTCCGCAACATTTCTTTACAGCAAACTGTGTGAAGTCTATAGTGATCTGCGGTAAGAAGTTCCTGTTGCAAAGGCAATACCAGCAAAAGCTGAAAGGAAGAGGAAGGTTTTAAGACGGGCAAGAGATACTTAGTGGTTCGAGCAGGCTGTTGTACGAGTAAGAACTGTCTATGATTGGCTGCAAAGCTTCACATGAGCAAATTCATAAAATATCTGCAACTTTGACAAACATAGTTGGCGCGGTGCTGGTAGATGAACCTGGTAACAAAATATATCACCACACAATTAGTGTCAAGAGTTTTTTCCCAAACGAAGAAATTTCCAACAAGAAAAGCAATATTAAAACTGTCGTAATGCGTTGACAGTTACTACACCACGAAAAGTGTCACCATGAAAAGGACACTTCTGCATCATTGGTGAATCAGTAACACCAAGTAGACCGTCTTAATGCATTTTCTTTGTTAAACCTAGACTTGAGCCGGAGACCTATGGCGCAAGAAACCATAAACCATTTGATTTGGTGATGTTTACAATTACCAATGACTGTATTTGCGTTGCAGCTTGTTATAACAACTTTTTTTCTGAAAAACAGTTGGTCATGAAGGTTTTACGTTGAACTTTTGCCAGTCAACTTCTGGAGGTAAGAATTTTCCTAGAAGCAGTTACACTCCCTTGAGTGTTCTTATCTTCACAAACACGATGCGAGTCTCCGGTTTTATAACAGCCGCGCTGTTAGCAAACTTTTATTAAAATTAGGTCACAGCAACCTGGCCACCGTCACCACGCGTTTGTTTGATCAATGCTGCAGAAGTTGAAAAAAGTAGGTGAAATCGTCTTTTGTACATTTTCAAACCTGGCTCAGAATTTTTCCAACTTCTCACTGCAATGTTTATAGTGCGCAAACTGCATTTTTCTCATCTGGAAATCTTGGTTATTTTGGCTACGTTTTCCGTTTAAAGGCGATTTGTATTTTGTTTTATCGAGCTTACTACGTTTGGAAGTTTATCGGACATCTTCGCGCATTTCAACTGTCTTTCCCTTGATGTGTCGAAACCAACCTCCTGTTGATTCAATGGAGAAAGTTTAATGCCTAATACAGCGGTAGCAAAAATTGGGACAGCTATAATTAGTAACCTATAGCTAAGTATCCACTCAGCGCCAAGAATTCAAAGATGATGGAGGCGTGGTTGGGTCTCTTGCGTACCGTAGGTGAACCACAAGAATCTGGCATTTAGTACACGAAAAGCGGAAGTGCTGAATAGCCTTATAATGAAAATCACGGCCAAAGAAAACGATACAAATGACATATTGCAAACGTTTCGATAACTCCTGTTATCACCATCAGTGCATTGCACTACAGATGATGATAACAGGAGTTATCTTTTGCCGTGATTTTCATTACCTGGCATTTGATTTGTTGATGAGCGTTTCAGGCATTTCGTTGGTAACTTGTAGAAAGTTTCTGCGATTCTATTTGAAAAAAACAAGATACATTCACAACGATTTGTTACCGAACATTTACACATTCACAACGATTTGCTACCGAACATTTACTGCTGTAGCGATTTAAAAACCCTGCCCTAAAACGCGACTATGGAACTACACGTGTAGATACGCAGTATAAATACCGATATTACTACCAGCATTTATACTGCGCATCTGCACTTATAGTTTTACATATCTTCATTCGTCAATTCATTTCAATTCATTCGTAAAACAAAGGTGAAAGCAAAATAAGCACTTCGAATTGTTTCAGGCAATCTACTGCCATACGCCTTACAAAATAAAGTTCCACCACTGCGGATGCAAGTAAAGAACAACTGTATTTTGCAATTTAACGTTTTACTGAAAAAGCATATGGAGCGCAGCGTCATAGCATATAGAGAGGACTTTTGAAGCTTTCCTTTGTTTCTTTAGCGTGATCATGTTCTACATCCTGAACGGGTAATCTCACACAACACTAAGATGTTACTTATTCACTGCTTCACTGCTTGAGTGAAAAGTTCTAACCGGTTGTAGTTTCTGTTCTACCGAAGTACGTGTTCGAAAAAAGCCACTTGATATCAAAACTGCAATTTTGTGACTGCAACTTGCAATTAGGTTATTTAAGAAACCACTTCGATTAAGGACTGAACTCACAAGTTTTCATTCTGAACGAAGGTATGTTTACCTGAAATGAGAGTCCTATTTCTTGAATCTGCGCGACCTTTCGCGATAATCATTTGATTCGAACCTTTCCTCAGAGCACCCATTCTCATCCCCGAGTCAGTGAACTCAGTCATCAGAGAAGATTGGCATCCGAGCATATGATGATCACTATTTGAAAAAAGGATGTCTGTCCGAGATTCCATGATAGTTCAAGTTAATGTCATCAACAAACCACAAAGCTTTCTTGCGTTATCAACGAAACGTTATCATTGAACCATCAGGCTTTGTGTAACAGGTACCCTGTTATTGACCCCGTGGCCTACAGTGAAGTGAAGTAATGCAAGTTGTTCTTGTTAATCTGAGAAAAATTTTTCTCAGATTGACAAGTTTTTGTCACGTGAGTGTCGTCGCATTTCGCATTAAGAATTCAATGGGTTGCGAGTATGAGTTAAAATTTCCAAAATATTCACATTTATCGAGTTGCATTATAATCGGCACCATTTTATCGATTCATTCTTGCATTTCTCGTGCTTTTTTGAAAACGCACTTGCATATACGCACTAATTATAAGAGTGTTCGTTAAACTTTGAATCTATTTTGAGCAAGACAGAAAAATGCATTGCGAAAGCAGGAGAGCACAGTCAATTCGAGCTGATGAACTTACTAGTGGTGTTAAAAAACTTGTTTACATTTTTGTCGTAGGCGAAAACTCCTGTCAGAATGAGTTGAAGGTGACAAATTTACCTAATCTTTGAATCTCGGACTTTTTTTCTGGGACAAAGCAAGGATTGAAAATAAATGACTTTAAAACGAAAGCAAAGCTTTACTGAAAGCACCAGTAAAGGAGGGGGAGATGTCTTTTGATGCTGTTACTGGTATCTTTTTAGTGTCTTCAATCTTCATCAAGTTTACAGTATTTTCACAAGAACTTTGTCTTATGTCAAATTTTCGACGGTACTGTGAAGACTGTTTGCCATCCAACACGCAATGCAATTAGCTAAATTCGCGATCGACTTCGATTAAGAATAGGACAGCATCCTTGCTTGTTGGGCTAAGCCTTCAGCGAATCACGCCGAAGTGGTATGCCTCTGTAGTATGCTAGCTTCCTATTGCTCGACAATGTGACGCTGTACGATCTTGGGTGATAGTCAGAGCGGTGGAAGTATCAGGCGCCATGCCCAGTTGATCTCTAAATGAAATTTTTCAATAAGACCGTAAGCCTCGTGCATGTCGTATTCATGATTACATTAGGCGCGCATGGCGATCAGGTTTCCAGCTGTCCTAATAGTCATGGGGCATCACCGTCCTTCCCATTGCAGGAAAAGACTTGCTCATGTGATAGGCCTACTGAACCGTTTGATGACTTGTGTTGTGGATATAATTGTTTCTGAATTACACTACAATTTTCGTCGTCAACGAAGCGCTGTCTTCAAGAGATTTGTTTGCAGAACACAGTTGTAATCGCTTTTGTTCCTTTCAATGATCTTTCCAACGCTTTCTCGAATGTTAAACAAAATCTTCTTCAAACCGTCATGAAAACTTGGATGATCATTACAATTTCTACTGATTCTTGCAGAGCTCCGGTTTTCCCAAATTGTACTAGCCTTTGAGATAAATCCATATTTGTTTCAAAAAGTGGTGATAAGCAAATTTTGACGTTGCTATTTCGTTTATGCTAGAGGCTCTATGACATGTCCACGCACTATTCTTTCACTCTGATGCGATATTACGAAATATGGCGACCGTTGTCACAGAAAGCCTCCATACGCAGATAATGTTTAGTGCGAAAATCAAGAAAGAACTCGAAAAATCAAGCAATAACAATACAGAACTACAGTTAAGGCGTCAAAGCACACACACTAATTGTACTAACGACCAAAGTACATTGCGTAAATTGTCAAAGCACATAAATCAACCACGCAATACAATGAAATTAGTTGAATTTTACAATTTTTTCTCTCTGCTAGACTTCTTGGAATGTGATGCGGCCAAGCAGGCACGTTGGAGATTCCAATAGCCGTAGTATATAGGCCACCACATGGTCCTCTCACCAGCCCTGGTACCTCTTTTCCATGTTCTTCAATGGCTTGATGGAAACTTTTCCCATGCTCTTGACATAGATCACTGATGTTTGCAGAGAAAAGGATTAAAAGTGACTGAAGAGATAATGGACCTTGATACTCATCTTAACGCTGAACTATTTTCAGTTTTATGTTTTCCAAGTAAGTTCTGAGTGACTGCAATAAATGATTGCCAAGCAACAGACTTCGTGTGTATCATAGACTGCATGAAGGATCTTTTAGGAATTGAAGAATATGTGGGACCTGAAAAATACTTGATTTCAGATTTTTGATAGTCAAGGCAGGAAATGATCTGCAGATATAGTTGAAGCAAATCCCGGTCGCAGTCAAGTCTTTCACATACTGCTTCGACAAACCAAGTTTGACATGTAGGCCCAGTGGTGTAGGAGGCGAGGGTGCAGGGGTAACAAACGTCCTCTCAAATTTAAATTTTTGATTTGTCGAAAATTTGGGCAAAATCTCTGAAAATTTAGGCAAAATCCCTGAAAATCAGGGCACAAGTGGCGCCCAACTTTGTTTGATTTCACAAAATGGCGCCCAACGTTTGCAGAAAAACACATGAAGGCCAAAAGAAGGTCTTTATGGGAGAAAATATGTAGGCAAAAGTCGAACAAAAACTTTTCGGGCAGGTTTGGGCATATTCTGGGAAAAATCTTTCGTATCCACAAAATATAGCCTGCTCCTACGCTTATGTGTAGGCCGAGTGCTGAATGGTGGTTTTCTCTTTAACAATAAAGCCTAATGGTTCGTTGATAACGTTAGTACGTTACAGGTTGAAAGTCACTTACAACTATCATGGAATCTCTAAGAGGCAATGTTCCGTCTAAGATAATTTTACATTGAGCAAATTATTGTTTCGGTGAACATGGAATTGCGCAGCCATGCAGGCGCACAACCAGTGAAGCGTTTCAAGCGCTAAAAGGGCTATGCAATATTTATACGATTTATGCGCAAATGGTCTGGTGGTACTGCGCCTTTGAGCACCTTAGAGGGAACACTGCTAAGAGGCTATTCTTTTTTCATCCAGTAATAATCACGCGCTCAGATGTCCTACATTCAGACAAAGCGTGGTTACTCCATATACCTGCTTCACAGGTCAAGTAAACAATTCATCCTTTTCAAGTACACACAGATTAACGCATTAAACATTGGTACGATTCACAATCCAGTTCCTGTGATGCCATTTTAATGTTGTGAGAGTATTGCTTTAGATTTGTTATATGGGCCATTGGGAGAGATGCGTAGGCTACTTGTAAACAATTCGCAGTAATGCACATTTCAAACTTATTTTCGATTTGTCTCTGAGTAAGCGCCACTCAATATAGTGGCACTCCCATTTCAGACCGACAATGTCTTTGCAGTAAAACAGTTCTTATTCAGTATAATACTGAAGAAATTAATTTTTTTCTCGTTCGGTATAAAGTGGTTTCGGCTCCGGTTCCAAAGCAATTTTTGTCTTTGAGTTGGGTTGGGTTGCCCGTATTTCTGCTGTTTGACTTTTTCAGTTTTTTTAAAATAAAAGTTGAGTTTTCTTTATAAAATCACACAGATCCTCCTTCTGCTGTAATTGCTCATCATTGATGAACTACTATGGAACAAACTTCCACCGCTGACACTTGCACAGCTTTCTACTTCTTATTGACACTCGCAATATTCTATATGGATATAAAAGGTAGACTAAACATCAAATTCAGGCGCAGGTACTTTCTCAAAGTGAGACTCAGGTCGCCAAGCAGCTTCTAAATCAGAGTAATCTCAAGTACTTTTCTTGCGATAATTAAACCGTTTGAGCTCTACCAAACAGACGTAGCAGTAAAAATGCTGTTTTGGTTCTACCCAAACTATCAATGCAAGCGTCCAATTAGTTCATGCTAGGGCCACAACCAGCTGATATTTTCGGTAGGCGAGAAATGATTGTAACTCTTTGTTGCACTCATCAACTAAACATATTTTTGAACATTGAGGAGGGGGCAATTGTCCGGTTGTCCCTTCTGCTTGCGGGTCTGGTCCATGGGTGCCAGTAGCGCACGCGTAACGTTAGTTCACTTTCTGGTAGGCAACATGATGTGCCCATATCTTAGCCACCAAGTTTCACTTTAAAATTTGCAAAATACGTAGGCTATTCCTGACAAAATCAGTGATAGCGTTCCTTTGGTGTTTGAAGGTATATCGCCCACAGGTGCAAAAATACTTGTCTGGATCGAAAAGCTAAAGATATACACTACAACAACGTACAATTAGCTAAGCAATTTCTGTAACAGAAAAAAGAGTCTGAAGTATTACTGTAAATCTCGATGTTTTCAATAACTTACTACTGAAGCGTTCGAATACTACATGAAAAACCAGGCCTACAAAAGTTCTCGATGGTTTGTGTAATAGTTATCTCTATCACCTTAAATACTGAGGTGCGCATGGGCGCAATATTGTTGTAAAATCTGGGGGGACACCTTGGTGTAAAACTAGGGATGTGCAGTATGGCACATTTAGAGATTCTAGAATATTCCGGAATCTTTATTTCGAATCCAGAGTATAGAATCCTATTCCGAAATAACTTGTCAGGAACAAAATGAGCTGATCGCCCAGAGGTTTAGAACACTGATCAGCGATTACACGACCTGTTGATCAGCTCGTTACGTGACTCTGCAGTGCCGTGAGCTTGAGTGTTTTCTTCTTTCTCTTACCCAGGGAGCGCAAAGTGCCACTGCAAAATTTATTGAAATTATTTGTTTTGCAAACTTTGCAATTTTCCACGTTTATTTAATCCAAATTTATTTCGAATCTAAATATTCGAAAAAACTCTTTATTTTTGTATTCGAATACTGAAGGAACTCGGTAGCATAGAAAGAACTCGATACTATAAAACTGAACTCGGTAGTGTATTTCAGGAATATGATCAGCATTCCTAACTTTGACAAACATACAGCGTAATCACATAACGGCATTTACTGTTACAAGTAAAAGTCACGAACTTGGCAATAAGTAATGTCAACATCCCAAATTAGCCGATAATTTAATACTGATTGGCTACTAATCGACACTTCTGTCAATCGAAAGAATAGCTTGTTTGCAAACGTATACAATACTAATTCTGCTAGACTTAATGAACAGCAAGCTACCGGCACATGCAGGGCCGGATTAATGAACGCGAGGCCCCTAAACGCATAGCGCAACTGCGTAGCTTTTCACATGCCCTCATTTCAACTTTGCAGAAGCACCGGTCAAAAACGCCAAAACTGTTGCGATTTGGTAGCCTACACTTCAGAAACAATTGGGGGTGACCATGTACCGCGGTTCGTATGTGGTTAATTTGTTCAAACATAAATTTTCCCTATGCATAACAATTGAAAAACAAATTTCAATTGGAGGGAGAAGGCATTTGGATTATATTTTTTGGGGGATTTTAGATCCCGCTGCAGTTCAAGATTGCACATATTATACTCCTACAATTAGTGAGAGACATCATCAACGGAGTATGTTACCAGCGTTAGGAAAAACGTCTTGAGCCACAAAAAGGTCGTCCAAATGTTAATGTTTGACCTGCAGAAGAAGATTTGGAAGAGGAACTCTAATTAAATCAGCATTCGATTATCATTTCAATTTAAATAAGCACACTCAAATGTTTTTGATCGTAACACAAGCTTTCTGCGTTTTTATTGTTCTAATGTTTTTTTCGTTGTGCAACCTGGGTTTATTTTAAATCACTGAATGGCAGCCCTTTATGCGACTGTTGAACACAGACATCTTGGCAGGGTATGCAGCAAAACAGCGGCATTATTGATAGCGGTAAGCCCCGTATAGTTTAATTTATACTGTGAAGCATGAGTAAATCTGTAGCAGTGTTTCCACAAGTTTAAAAAATCCCTTTTTAGTGTGAGACTGTGATCAACGTGTCCGAGCAAACAACTGTTATTCAGGCTTGTTTTAACACAGTATAAAAATACGTGGGTTGTTAAAATACGTTTAAAATAAAAATGAATGCGTCTTTATCGTTAAGGTTTAGTCTAAGTGCATGGCGAGTTTTCGTAATTCATCTGCTTAGTTTTTTTAAGCCTGCATGGTGTTCTAATTTTAGTAAATTGTCCGACAGTCCTGTTAACATATAGTTCTACTTTTCATTGCTTGAAACAGTTTTGCTAGAGTGTCTAACTTTCTTTGTTTTTTCACCGTTCATGTTGTTCTGGCAGTTGATTTTCTTAAATTATGACTTGTTTACAGAAAGTGCTTGAAAAAATGAATAAAAAGAATGGCACAGACTAATGGGGTAGAAAGGGTAAAGCGTTTTGTGGACGTCCATTTGTATTACATCGTCAGCAACCTGAAACGGATAAGAAAAATTTCGACGTCACCCCCCTGGAAAACATTCTGCGGACGCCTGTTTGAATATAAATTCCAGACTTTTTGAATATGAATTCCAGACTTTTTCACCGAGTTCGATCTAATTCGTGGGTCGTAAAGCCTGGTGCTGTTTAATTCAATTCTTTTAAGTCGCTCAAAAATGATAAATGCCAAAGTTGTCAATTTCCTTAACCTATATATTAAACGCAGTAATCGAGAAGCTCTACAATTTTGACGCGTGGTGAACAGTCTTAAATACATGAAAAACCAGTTGAGGAGTGTATTGATATTCAAGCGCAAGGCCTCCAAAGCGTGAGGCCCGGGCATTCACCCGGTTTGATGAATGGTTATTCCGGCCCTGGCTACATGCACGTAGAATCATACCAAAAGAACTTGCATTTAGAAGTACCCAAATACTTTTCTTCTGTACTCGATTACAGCTACAAATTTTTCAATAAAAATTTGATTGAAATCCTGCTTACTAATGGTTGAAGACAGTCTTTTGCAAAACTGCCCATCCTGAAACTAAATCTCCACACCAGAGCTGCTTTTTGTCTTCGGCAAAAACTCCGCGGAGATTTCCCTGAAAATGTAACTTCCTGACATTACAAACTTGCATCATTACATTTTAAGATGGCTGTTGCTGAATACGTGACAACCAACGTTACAGCAATGCCAATTGCATTTCTGCACGAAACAAATTATGACTGTATACTGCTGTCTCTCACATGTGCAATTGTTAACGTTAAACTCTCATTGTTTCAAGAAAATGACCTTTCTTATCATTTTATCGGAACTACAGTTTATAAACATCAGTGATACCACAATCAGAATCAGTGATGCCACACCAAACTCTGTTTCAACTTCAACTTGGCTATGTGTAACATCTAACATGAAAAGATCTTCACACAAAACGTGGCGCAAACGTCACTTTTATTTTTGAAACCTCTTCAAATACAAAACCTAAAAACAAAAATGTGGGGGTACATGGCACATTATATCCCCCCCACCTGAAAAAGTGGGGCGACACGTCTCCCGTGTCCCCGACTTAATTGCGCCCATGGAGGTGAGCACAAGGAAAATATATTAATTTGGGTCGCTAAAATAACAGGAAAGCGACCAATAACAGTGGAGTTCACCCAGAAATACTGATTCTAAGTTATGTGGCGGCATCTTCAAGCTGCCACAATGGTAAGGGAAGCACCCTACTTAAGAAACATTTCCAATATGCACGTTGCTGATACCTGTGTTCACATTTGGCAAGTACAAAATCTGATACAATTCTTTTGAGAGACTTCAATGCACGTGTTGGGAACGATGCGGGATATGGAGGGGTGTTATTGGCAAACGTGGTGATGCTGACGTAAATGATATTGGACGGTCCCTGCTGCAACTCTGCTGTAAGTTTGTAACAAGACACTGTGGATCATGAACACTTTCTTCCACCACAGAAATTTGCAGAAGTACACCTGGTGAAGAGATTCCTTGTGTCAACGGTCACTCATTGATTTCAGCATTGTTTCGATAGACATGTTGCAATCACTGTTAGACGTACGTGTCAAAAGTGGTGCAGAACTGTCGAAAAATCATCACCTGTTGTCTGCAATTTAAGTCTTGAAAAACCAACAGGGTCTACGCACACACAGGTCTAGGAGTCCTACTAAACAAAGTGGGAGGCCCTGGTGTAAAAGATACAGGAATGACCTGTGCAGACAGTGTATCTTTCTTGCTCCGAGAATACCAAGAATGCACAGCGGACGCAGAGGTGGTGTGGAAGCTTTAGCTTAATCTGCTGCTTGGGTATGCGAACAGAAAAGACTCGAGTGTGGCGAGTAATGACCAAAAAGTAACCCTTCGGTGACACCAAGAGATGACAGATGACATTCGAGCAAAGAAAGTGTCTACAAGGCATGGTTTCAGAACAAATTCGAATTTTCACTGCATTCACGGTACGCTAAGACACAAAAACCCACACCCCTCACACTCAAAAAGTCCAAAATGCATTCATGGAAGAATGTCGGCCATAAACATAGGTTCAAATTGCTGGTAAGCCCACAATATATTATGGCAAGCCATCTGGCGTCTCTACGGCCAAAAATCTATTGTTGCTGGATCCATCAAGGACAAAAATGGTGTTTTACTCAGCCATAAGGAAGACATCCGAGGCAGATGCAGAAGGTATATCAAAGAACTTTTGAACCCACTCATTTTCGCACCATTGGATGCACAGGAGGTCCATTTGGGGGAATAAAATGCCATCACTGCAGCCGAAGCTTTCTTAGCTGTCAAAACACTGAAGACTGGGAAAGATGCAGGCTGAGATGAAATCCTACCTGAAATGCTCAAAGCTTTGAACAGAAAAGGAGATGTTTGGCTGACTTGTGTGTGCCAAGTGGCCTGGTGTTGTGGAAGGGCACCGGAAGATTGAACAACTTGTGAAAAGATACCGCGAAATAATTGAACCAAAGCTGGAGGATACCCAATGCAGTTTTTATCCTGGCCGTAGCACTACAGATAAAAACTTTTTACTCTCCAATAAATTTAAGAAATCTTGTGAGTATACCAAAGATGTCTGGGCATATTTTGTTGACCAAGGAAGAATACGACTTGATCCCTCGGGAAAAGGTTTGGAGAGTGCTCCGGGAGTACGGTGTTGACCGCCGCCTGCTACTGGCCGTCAAGTCATTCTATTCCTGCTCAGAAGTTTGTGACCATGTCGATGGAGTTAAACTACAGCCCTTAATTCACTGTTGGTGTTGGACTTCGTGAAGGGTGTGTGCTGTCACAACTCCTCGTCATAGTGGATACGAATTGGATGGACAGCCACAGCCTAGTAGACGAAGGTGCCACTGCTGGAAGCTGCAGGATCAGCAGTTTCTTCTTTACGGGCGATTTGGTAGGCAATTGCTTACATCCTCTGAACCGGGTCTTCAACACTCACTTCATCGGTTTTCAGCTGCGTGCGGCCAAGTAGGAATAAGAAGCGGAAAGTCTTTCATTCTGCAGAGAATACAAGGTTTTGTACTAGTGGTTCCACTTGGCTCACTACAGGAGGAATTTTTAATTCCTGGGAGTTAATTTGTTCCAGGAGGGAATTAAGGAGGAAATGCTATGGATAAAAAACCCTTTAGTTTTTATTATTTGTTTATTCAACACATAAAAACTGAAAAACTTCTCTTGAGCAAGTTGTTGTGGTGATGTCGTCGACATGAACGCCGAAAATGTTCAAGGATAAGCCAGAATACAGCGTCGCATCACGCATTTCCGGAAGTCGACGTGCGGTTGATTGACTAAAAATTCATAGTTGTGCTGTGCCGAACAATGCGCGTAGTGGCCTTGCAGTTTTATTTGTCATTCTTCTGTACTTTGTAATTGCAGTGTCCATGACACAGATGACGTACTGGCTGTTAGGTGATGTTTTTTCAACCTTGCATGGGCGGAAGGACATAACAATGCAGTAACGCACACCTGATCACATGTTACAAAGCTAATCGCATAACACGTCAATGAAGTTTACAAATTAGAGGCCTTTTATTGATAAAAATTACGATTTCGCACCGTATTGCGAGACTTCTTGACGTTTGCAAATGTTGAACGTAGGTGCACGCTCAGCGAATTGTGACCTTGCCATTATCGCCATTGTTGTGACATATTGTGCAGTCGTTTTTTCCATGATGTAGTGGTGAAAAGTCCACTTGTCTGATGCTGAATGTCGAAGTAACATGGTTGAAGAACACTGAGTGATTCTGAAGTAATGTTCACGTCCGTTCTTATTAAATCGTTAATTCGGGAGCATTTAAATAATGTCGCACCAATCAGTGTGAACTTGTAAAACACCGCAAGAGCTTCTGTACCAATCAGCTGACTCGTTCACCGTAAACAAGTTTATCGTAGGTAGAAACTTAAGTTAAGTTGTTAAGTTAAGTTAAGTTAAGTTTCTAGACGGAAGAAGATCAGACGCAAGAAGAAACTTAAATTTCTAGACGCAGAAGATCTTCGGAATATTTAACAAGTGAAGATCTTATTTGCCAGTTGCCACCCACCTGTTGGACTTCCATCCATGCGCCTCACCTGGATCCGCCACTGATTACTACTATGTTCTAGGGCAGTGGTTCTCAAACTTTGTCTCTGCGAATCCTTTTCACTTCACCCAAAACCGCTGAGAGCCCCTTGGTTTTGTCAACTTTTTCTTCAATTATTGAGAATTAGATTTGGCCACTTCCTAGCGTGAGCACCTCAATCGCTCGGCCTGCCGCCAAGTGCCGTCACCAAAATCAAAATAAAAAAGTCAATCGATTTGCAACATGAACAGGTCAGACTGCAGTTGTGGTTCGATGCTGAATACTGGCCCAAATGGGCGGATAAAAATCAATGGATTTTATTGGATCTTTATTCACGGACCCACAAAACACGTCCATGAATCACTTAGAGCAGGGATGCACAATCTGCGGCCGTACGGCTGCATGTGGCCTTCGATAAGAATTGATGCGGCCGTGCACATGATTATGTAATTTAATGTAAAATATAGAAGTTATGGCGGTGGTGCATTATTAAAAACTCTGTCTTCTGTATGAGAAATCAGTACTTAGTAGAAAGAAGGCCAAACAAACGTGTGGAAGCAGGGTAGGCCTTAGCGTGTGAAAGCAGAACAGAAGCAATGCAAAATATAAAATATCTTGAACTCACTGGCGGCCGTAATTCATAGAAGTAAACGTAATGCGGCTGACAATAGCGAAAAGGTTGTGCAGCCCTGCCTTAGAGGTTCACGGACCCCAGGTTAAGAGCCCCTGTTCCAGAGGCTCAGCCTCTAGAATCTAGGGCATAAACAAGTTAAAATTGCTGCAGCTTTCGCTGAATTATAACACTCAGCGGACCAGTTTTAACTACCGGTTCTACACTCTACCTACAATCTATAAGTACCTTATTGTGATTAAAGCAAAGTGAAAAATATGTTACTCGTTTCCTGAGATAAGCAGATGCAATGTACCTTCCGAAACTTGTGCGATTGATGCCCGTCATTTTCTTTATTGAAAATTTTAATTCAAATAGCATCACAAGCATTTAACAAACATAAAATTGAAATTGTATACTCAGGATTTTTTAAGGGGTTTTATGACCAGACCAGAATTGAAACTCGAGTCTCTGGAATCAGAGAAAATCGGGTCCCTAGAATCAGATTTCGGGTTCCTACAAGTCCATACCGGGTGCCTAATATTTTCCTTTAAAAAAACTTGGTATATTGATATAGCGGAATTCAGCAAAACAATTTTCATACTAAAAGTGGTTCATGGCTAGTGAAAAATATTTAATCAAAGTGCTTACCATTTATCAGGAGCGTGACAAAATATGAAAATCTGTTTGTTACAGCCAAGAATGCCGCTGTACAACTAAGGCATCGACAACCCATAAGTTATCACAAACAAAAAATCAACTAATTTGACAATCTGGACGTTACAAAACACAGGCGTCACAAGAAAAACTTTCAAAAATGTTGCGGCGCGCATTATAAAATGCTGTTCCCTTGTACACAGCTCACTTTACCTCTGATTTCTGTTATTTCTGCAGATCTCAACGTGCAGAAGTTTGTTTCCTTGGAGCTAATTTTTCGACATAAGTAGCCTCTTTTCTGAAATTCAGGCACGCGCAATGTTGCTCAAGTTGATTTTAACGCAATACTGAAAATTTACACTTGGTTGCTTTCTGGTTTTCAGTTTCAATAGGGCAACTTTACATTTTTCTCGTCTCTTTGTCAAAGATAGGGCGCACGTTTTGAATTGCATGCATACCTTGGAACAGTGATTCTCAGCGTTGCGCAAAATCTCTAGTGGTCCACAGAGAGTTCCATTAGTCCTTTATGAAACGTTCATCGACCTATGTACAACACAGTTTCGACTAATTGTTCAAGAGGTGTCAGCACAGCAAATTGGTCAATCGGATATTTTTTAAAAAGATGGTCGATGGGCCAAAAATGGCTGAGAACCACTGTCCTAGAGTAAGGGTGCACAACCTTTTCATTATTTTCGGCCGCATTACGTTTATTCTTATGAATTATTGAAATGTTGAACATTTTAATGAATTTATTCAAGCGCAATTCCAAACGTTTGTTTGGCATTCTTTGTACTGAGTATCTGCATACAGTAGAAAAAGAGTGTCGAGACCTATCGATGCGAACAGTTACACGCAAGTTCGCCAACCTTTATCTAACAAGAAAACTTAACGATAACCTGAAAATGTATCAAAGCAAACGATAATCGTTCTCTTTCATACATTTTCAGGTTATCGTACATTGTCAGATACATTTCTTTCAGTGCAACTCGATCAAAAGGCATCAAAGTTAGTTCACTGAGCCAACACTACAGCTCAACACACTCAACGCAGACGACCTCAAACTGAGAAAGGAATTGTACAGAACAGGTTGCACTAAAAGAACAGATGAGACAACACGTGAGACGTAAATCAGTGCGACGCGACCGCTAAAGGCAGGGACGCCAGGAGCGAGACTCAGAAATGCGTTATCATGCGCTAGGAATAGGATTTGCCCGATAATGCCTATGCAATGATCCAAGAGTCTATATTTCTACAACTGCATAGAAGTGTGGTTGCGAATATTGTCCCAGGCAATTTCGGCCTGTTTCGGCGGAACCCCTGGCAGCCTCATGGGAAACCCTGAGGTTCCACGGAACCCGGTTGAAAAACACTGTAATCGACAAAGAGTTCTTACTGCGATGCACGGCTGCCATATAAATTACTTGCGCACGGCCGCACAAATTTTTATCGACACCGCATGTTGTGCACACCTGTCTTAGAGTTTTGTTACAAACAGAAGATTTATTGTCATATTACCTTCCCTCTACCGCCCAACTTAACAGATTTGTAACGTTTCACATTTTTTTTATTTCTATGGTCAGTGAAATCGGTTTTCGCGCTACCGTCCCGTAGAGATGGCCCGGACCGCTGCTAATAGTCCGGATTTTGGGCGGGCCGCTAACAATATTTTTAGCGGTTGGACTTCACCGAGCCGCTACGAGTCGCCCGCTGATGTTGAAAAAAACTTTAAAATTTTTTTGAGTTGAAAGAACCACTCGGTGGCAATAAAAGTGATTGAAACCACTTGGCATTCCACTGAAGTAAAGTGGACATCAATTAAAAAACTTTGAGAAACAAGGAATGACTTACGAATTGTTGCTTGAAATTTTTAGCATGAAAAAACTGAATAGTTTATTGTACCGCAACTGCAGTGTAAACTTTTTCACTGTACCGCCCGAAGTAACGAGAGTTGGCTTGCTGACTTTTTTCCGCGGCACGTTACGGTCTGTTGCAAACCACGTGATCGCCTGAGACAAAAACCACGCGAAACGCGATGAGTATGTTTTGTCAGTCAGAAGTGCCTAATGGCCGTTGCGAT
>Ga0210059_1007019_pt1 | contig 17970 bp, 10 predicted proteins | sample Ectturendosymbi2_FD_188042 | JGI IMG/M metagenome (GOLD analysis project Ga0210059, IMG submission 188042) | Ecteinascidia turbinata endosymbiont from Florida, USA - Sample 2 (SPAdes) (version 2) | ecosystem: Host-associated > Tunicates > Ascidians > Unclassified | place: Key West, Florida... | reverse complement strand
AAGGCATCATTAGACTATTTTTTGTTTAATATATAGAAAGGTTAACTATTTCCCTATGACAATCTGGAAAGAGAAAAATGAATAAGGTCATCGATAAAGGTTTTAGAAGCTGCCGCTTTGTTTCAAGAATTGTGAAACACCCTGTACTTTCGCCGAAATTCGAAAAAAATTAGTTTGAGCTTGATTTATAGCAACAGAAACAATTTGCATTCAAAAATGTGTTTCTGCCCTAATTGTTGCGCAATAGTTCTACAATTGCTTTACCAAGACATTGAATTTTATTTATCATGTCAAGGTTAAAGAAAATGAGATTGGCAGCTTTAGCCAAAAGGAAGAAGATTGTTGTTACCAGATCCTTATAAACTTTTGTGTTCAATGACTGGTATAATGAAGGTCAACAAGGTAATGAGCTAAATTTAGCAGCAGCGACACCTGGCTCGCATAGGCAGTTCGAGACCATGCACTTTTCTATGCTGGATCATACGATAAACCTGGAGCGAACAGAAGAGTCTTGATGACTTTTGTTATTGGTCGAATTAAAAAAATCTATTTAAAGGTGACAAAACCTTTTTGGTGAAGAACCGTTGAATAGGCGATTAAAATAATTTGTTGTCATTTTAATTACAATTATACTAGGTGGCCGTGAACTAGCAGAGCTGTATTTGTAGCACAATGTCAGATGGCATGTTGTTGTTGTAGAGTTGTCTAAAGGTTCTGAATTATATTTACTCGCTGAGCTTTTCACTTTTCTGCAACTTCTGCTTTTCCTAAACAAAAGCTCTGATAGTTCCTTACGTGTAAAAGAACTTAATCTAGCTCGGCAAGTTTTGCAGATGACATTCCTTCTATAATTATAGAATAATTCAGATTATAATCTGATGCCGTAACTGTGGGCGATTTTTATAATGTTTTGGCTGCGAATCTACGGCTGAGTTTGACAGCTTGTTTATAAAATAGAATACGTTATTAGGAGCTGAAAAGATTGGGACTCTTTATTTAAAAACTTGAAAGCGGGAAAATGTCTTACTTATTTGAAAAGCATTAGCAAGTTAAAATTTTTAACTTTCTACTTGATGAGGAGCAACTACAAAAAGCATTGAATTACAAGCATTAGCGCTTGACGCTTATCGTAATTCCTGTTCGGCATCATAGCATGAAATACTGCGATAGAAAGCTGAACACTCCTACTTGACAACTGTTTACAACGACGGTGCTTTTCTGCACGATGTCATAACGTCGAATAATGGCAGACTGATGCGAATATTCGGTTACCGGTTGCCGCAAAGCCTACAGAAGGTGAGAGGCCAGCCTGCGGTAGCATATAGCGTATTACGCTTTGGCAGGTTAGCCACATGTCGTACACACGATTTGAGCTCTCTAGAAAAAGTTGCTTTCATCAAAACTATGAAGTTTGTCGTCTCATTGAAAAGACGTAGTTTTGCCTAGTTACATGTCCATCAAAGATAAAAAATGAAACTACTTTTATTTATTGCCTACATCATGCATCCACTACCTCTGCGATCATGCCTCGTTTAGCTTAAACGTAATCTTCCAAACTCAGCTTCAAGGTAAGTTTTATGTTTTTGCATTTGAATTTACCATTTTATCCACCTTCTCATCAGTTAAAGACAAGCCTATGGAGCCGGAACTCAAATTTCAGGCTCCGACTCCAGCTCCAGGTATCTAAATTTTTTGCTCCGGCTTCAGTATCTAGACCTTTTTGGTTCCGGCTCCGGCTCTAGAAGAATTTGGCCCATCAAAAAGCTGAAAACCATTGTATTATTTCTACAATTCGCTTGCCCCACAAACTATGTTGATGGAACCGGAACCCAAATTTCAGGCTAGGCTCCGGTTCCGGCTCCACCATCTAAAAGTTTTTGGCTCCGGCTCCAGCCATCCAAGATCGCTTGGACTCCGGCTCCACAGCACTGGTTAAAGAGGAACTTGCACAAAAACGGTGAAAGCTTTCCTTTTGGAATTTATGCCAAGTAAACATTTGGATTAAACATTTGTTTCCCAAGTGCTCTGGAAGCAATATTAGATTCCAAACTTTTACAGCGCCAGGCGCCGATTGTTCTTTCACGGCTAAAAATCACTGCGACTTTCTGATCATCGTTTCTTTCGTCATCGATACAGCCGCTTTATCGAAATCATTCGCTCCTCTTTTAGACATCTGAATGGCCATAAACACAAAAAATAGAAATTTCTTCTGTTCTTTTTACAACAAAACTGCAAAAAAAATTTCCGATAAAAAGTGTCGACTTCATTCTTCAATGAGCAAAAAGTAATTTCATGTATAATAGGCAAAAGCAAATGGCACAAGATCTGTTGACGGGACAAAATGCATTTTATTTTAAGAATATGTTCTTGAAAAATATTTTTTAAATTGAGTAATGTCTACGCCACAAAACGATAGAAAATACACTTAATGTTTGTGATGGTTCATTTGCCGGCGACTAAAATTAAACTGTATCGTAGTTGCAGTAACCATACACCTCTTGAAAAAAGAACATAAGTATCGGGTAACTTTTCAAAAAACGCACCGCCTGTCGAGTATAACTCTGAAAGGTAATGTTCATGACAAATACGACACAGCCGCTATTACATTGTCAGTATTGCTGGATTGTAACTGTAGAACATGAAGTGTCTGTTGCTATGGAGAAACAATACACTGGGAAAAGGGTGAAAATGGTAGTTGCTGGTGTCATCTTTCTTGGCCGCCTTGATTCGCTTGAGACCTGTGAGTTCTCTATTGTTATTAAGTTGATATGCCAGTACAGTCGATACGTCTCCAACTTAAAACAAAATATTTTTGAAAGCAGTATACCACTTATTCGATTGTTGAAAAGAAACTTGACTATAAGTGGAAAAGAAGTGCTCCTCGTTCCTAATTCTTCTGCCATACAAGGGAGAAAATTTGACTTGGATCATGATTGAAAACTGTTTCAAATCGTGAACAGAAAACAAGAACTTATGTCGATGGCAATACCGTCACAAAACTAGTTCTACTTTTGATTTTGTTTCAAAACATAGTGCTGAATACGTTTGCAGAAGCCTTAACCGCACCATTACTCCTGGTTCAAACCAGTAGTTTTCCCAGCTCTATCCATTTCTTAATGCAATCAATCCAGGGCCACAACCAGGTAGGGGCAACCGGGCAATTGCCCCTCCACGAAATTTTCAAAATAATTTTTAGTTGTTAGATGCAAGATGACGTTACAATCATTCCCTCCCCGAAAATATCAGCTGGTTGCGGCGCTGAAACAAACTGATTAAAGGTATGTTGTCATGCCTTAATCAAACGGCATCAACTGCAATATCGTGAGGACATCAGCGTTCGTTTACCATTAAGAGTGTTCTTATCCACTGCACTCTGTCGCTTTGGCGAAACCTATGAAATTGTGTTTATTATGTTAATCGGATAAAGAACAAGGACACATTCTGTATGCTATTTCACGTATGAACACATCTTAAACTTTCCGAATCCTCAGTTTAAAAAAAAGTCATAAATTTCATAGGCTTATAGACGGTGTTAGAAACAAAAAATCTACCCCCCTGCCGTAGGATAAGTTGTAAGTGGTCTTACTGAAATGCAATAAATGTATGTATCAACAATATTTCTAACTTAATTTTTGACTTGATGGCAGTTCTACGAGCGATAGATTTACCTTTCGTAGGTATCTCACTCAAAGTTTCAATGTCAGAGCTGCCAAACACACACTACTTGGCCGATGGTACGCAGCGTTTCCGCAAAATGCTTGCAGCCTGCCATGAATGGTATGGTTGATTTATGCATTTTTGTGACTCAAATCACGAAATAACACGAATACAGCAAGAGGAAAAACAATAACATCAAAGATCACATATTGATTTCATGTTGATGAGAACATAAAAACATCAGAAATTTCCGGTTTTTCAGTTTAATGATCGTGTTCTAACATGTTGAATCGCAAAGGGTTGGCGAAAGACCACCTGGGCCAAGTTCTCAGCCTACCTGTTGCTAGAACAAACCAATTTTTAATTAAAGACGTTTCACAAGTATTAAAAAAGTAAAAAAGGGACATCGAATCAACGTCAGGTAAAATAGGCAAAAAAGGCAACAGCATAAAAACAGTGGGGAGAAAGCATGCATATGTACAGGGGGTGGGGTGAGCAACTGTAGAGGTAAATGATAGGTGGGAAAATAGGGGCATCAACAAAACGCCTTGAGAGCGCGAAGAATAAAATATAACGGTCATTGTTTATACGTTCAGTAAAAATATACATCGTTTTCAGAAAATTTTATAGAAGTCAGTCACATATCTAACTGATTTCATAGGCTTTCTTTCCTCGTAACATCAAGTCAATGGTTGGACTTCTCTTAATAAGCTGATGGTGATGGTTTCTCGGACAAGGTTGCCTTATCCATGTTGCGTCATTTCCTAACCTTTTGAGCAACCCGCAGAACACGACTGCACTCTACATAAATAGCTTTGGCAAGGTAAATGCCACAAGAGAAAATTACTCCATCTTTCAAGATGGAAGAAAATTGTAGTTGCATGCAAACATAATCACGATTTCCTGGTAAAGCTGTGATTTGATTTTTATTGTCGTTTAACTTTTAGTGAATATTAAAATTGAGTTTCTTTGTTTACGTTCTTCCAGGTCAACGTTACAATATTACTTAATGAAACAGCAATTGTTAAACGACCTAGGTCATTTCAAGAGGCCCTTTCTAATGTTTTATCGCTTCACATACAGACACAAAGAAATACAACTTCGCACACATTTCGCTAACAAGGAGCACACGCGTAGATGAAACAACAGAAACATAGACATGTGGCGGTTAAAAAGAACACACGCAAAGATAACACAGAAACTTTGATAGTTAGCACCGCTGTATGCTGCTGTATTAAGGTCCCAGCAGACCGATCTGTAAATCGTATGTGGGAGTGAGAGGCTGCAAAGGTCTAGGATAATTTGGGCTACAGTACTCCACAAGGTGAACCTACGTGTAGTGTAAAGGGGCATTTGATCAATAAGAAGGAAACGTTCGTTGTTCCGACTCCGAGTGTAACTTTTTACATGTTTATTGCATTTACATGATGCATGGTGCTGCAATATTAACAAAATTTGATGCAAGCAAAATTTAAGCAGTCAGAAGGACTGGCTTAACCTCACCACAAAAACGTTTCCAAAACGTATATTTCATTAAATAAAGGTCATTTGATCTGTACAATTCTGGGCAGTTTAGTCGCGAATTTGACTTTCTGAGTTATACATGGTCGTACATGTGACAGCCAAACAGCACTGTAGCGCAACTTCAATATTCACCACTTGCAGTGACCTTGCGAAAATGCTTGGTTTACGCTGCATAGCGGCAGCCATTGTGGGTCGAAATCAGCAGGCTCTTTCAGCCAACACAGGATGTCAGATTTCCCATAGTGAACTGTGGGTACAATGAATTCACGTCACCTCGAGCAGAGCGAAGTGAGAACGCTCCACGTACTTTCCATCCTTTTCACTCTTTGATACACACGCGCAATTATTTCTAAACGCGGTATTTTGTCAGCGGGAGCGAGAGGAGAGGATAAGATGGCGAAAGCGCGCCGCTCCATTTTCCTTCCCCGTTCTTCAACCTCGGGCGCCATCGTTGCCAGCACTTCCCGCTAAAAGCAGTCGAAACAATAATAGAACATCAACCCCTTCGGTTTTGCGAAAAGACCGGGGTTTTCGAGAAACAATTCATTACTGAAAAATTTTCAGATTTTAGATTTGGCGATGGCCGACTGATGGGAGGCAATTTTATATAGTGTCTTCTATTTTTGAAACTGACGCTTTTCATGGAGATGAACGCATTTTTCGAAATATTTGTCGCTTCGATTTTTAGTTTCTGTGTACACAGAAAACATTTTGAACATATCTACTGCAGCTGAATGCCTTTGTAGTAGGATAAGAATAGGATAGTATTTTATAGATAGTCGCAGTGTTCAGTGATTTCATTCAGGGCGTCCCACATGGATTTTAAAGTTTGCCCAAGTTATGCTGTTTCTGACACAGCACTGGGTGTAATCACACATGATTAATTGTTGAATAGTGTCAAAAAGTGTTTGCACAAAGCTTAAACAAAAGTTATAATTTCAGACGACTTCCGATTAGGCTTACACTGCTCACAGACACGGCGTAGTGTGACAAGACCCAACTATAAATAAGAACAACACCAACGTTCGACCGCATCAATAACATTAAATTTTAGTCAACATCACAATAACAACTTCGGCAGCAAACAAATACTGGTGAAAAAAAATTACATTAACAGTGTCTGAAGTCTGAGCAGCTTTGATGCTGAACGGCAACCACTGCGCAGCTTGCCAAAACGTTTTAAGCTTGCAGTTACCCCCAAATTGAAAGATGAAACAGTATAAATCAGTGGAGCTTTTTTCAAAGTTTAGAATGTCAAAACGACCTGCACTAATGAAAAGCTCCCCTATTGAAAGCTTTCTGGCGACGGTTCTGGCAGTTACAGACAAAAACTAAGAGTAACTTGCAATTGTTCACAAAAACAGTTGCCTTTGGCTGTGCTATTCAAGAAAGGGCAGCTTTCAGGTTTTCAAACCAAATTATTTTTTATGTGACTATATCGATCTCAGTGCATGTTATTATTATTCTGTTGAACAGGCAGTCTTCACCACTTTCAGACTGAACATGCAACTTTTAACTGCCCACATACGAGTATTTCTGTTTCCAAACGGTTGTGCAACCAACCATATAATCAACTGATGCCGTCAAATATGCATCGACATGCTAAAAATTAGCTGACCGTATGTGGGCATCATGAATTAGCTGACCCACGTGCATTGCATTGTGAAATGCAGCCGTTGGAAGAGGCTAGAAATAGTAGCTTTTTCAACTACACTAAAATACAGCAACAAGTTCACTGCTTCATCTGCGTTAGTCAATAAAACAAATTACTATACACAAATTACTAAAGCTGAAGGATTCCTTTTCACATAAATGTGATCACAGAACTCGAGATTTTAATTAACCGCAACTTTAAGCTGAACGTTGTATGAAGGTATAGGATAAGGCAAATGCTGTTATCTGAACTTATCGCCGTTATTTAAAAAGCGTATGAAACCCGCAAAGCTACAGTGCTGTGTGGAAGGTCCTATCAGGATGAAAGTTTAAAGAGCATCGCCATGTTTGAAACCCGATCAACCCAAAGTGGCAAATTTAAGACTTCTTAGCTTCACGCGCTCAGGTGCTGGGCGTTTGAAGTCAGAAAAACTCTGCTTTTGTAGACAAACACTTACCGGGATAAACTGCGTCCGAATGTAACACTAACCTGTTCTGCTTCTCGAAGATTTTCATTCACAAGGCAAGGCCGCGTTATGAAAACAGCTGCTGACAATTAAAAATAAAAATTAGATTATTTTGAAAAAGTGTGCCAGCATTAATTAGTAAGAAGATGTTTGAAAAGTATTGTTTATGACAGAGACGCAAGCACTTCTTGTTCAAGAACAAAAGTAGCGGGTCAACAATTGTCAATAATTAACGGGTCAGTTAATGTAACGTATCAATACTTGCTTAATATTTTATGTTGTGGTGGAGGGAGATTTTATGTTGTGGAGGAGGGAGAGGTCAATACGTTAATAACTCGATTTGATATTCAACGAAAAAGCCATGAAGAAATAAATGCAGCGAAGTTTGCAAAATTTTATTTTCTAAGCATAATCAACTTCATTCCGCCAAGGGAGAATGCCTGAAAACAGGCAAATATTCTGATAAGAAAAATGTTTCAACTAATACCAGCAAAGATGATAATCCATGCTTGCGCTAAAGAAAGTTGTATGAAAAACTGCGTTCTTTTGAAAAGAACCGGTACCTCGCAAGAATGGATTTTAAGCAGTCCAACGTTACTGCATCCTCGTTTTTTTCAGTCTACTTGAGAATTACGTTTTTCATTGAGGTTTACTATATGATTGTGCTGAAAAAATAAATGAAACTTTCAAAATCTTAAAAACTGACTCCGTGTGTAGCTTTTAGTTCCGAAAAATTCTTATCACCTTATCATCACATGTTGCGGAATCACTTGCTAAAACACTTTCTTAAGAAGCACTGAACTATCCATGTACAACTGTGCCAATAATTCTCCAAACAACCCACGCAAAGGTTTCCCTGCTAAATTGCTTTGGTGTGGGTGTCGTTAAAAAGTTATGGGTGACCTAAAACTCATAGGAACGAGTTATTAACTAAAATGCACTTACCTTTCTTGTCTTACAATGTACTATTCAATTAGCCTATTCTATTTTGAGCGAGTCTCCGGTAACAATCGCCACAGGTCTCACCCTTTCATGCGCTTATTTCATTTCATTGCTACCTTCAAACCTAAATCGATTTTTTTGGTTCAGGTTTGTCTTGCACCAGCTGATGAGAGCAAAAGACAAAAATTTAAATCAATATCTTTGCTGAAAGCTGATTTCGAGCATTTTTTGGGGGATTTTCCCGTAAAAGTAGTCCTAATTTCATTTAAACGCCAAAGAACTTCTTACGGGCAGGGACGGATTTGCGGAGCGCGGGGCCCTAGGCCATCTTTGGGACCCCACGCAGGTGTGACCTATTTAGCTATTTTAAAATCTATCTTTAGTTGGACCGACTTTTGTTCTACGATTTCGTTAGATCTTCAACTGAAATTACAGACTTGCCTACATTCTTCGCAAAAGCTAATGGAAATGCGATCTTTTCTTGGAATTTATAGCTCTTTTGTGCATTTCAGAAGTTCTCTTCGTTAAATTTACGTGATTTTTAGCGTTTTAGTGGGTTTATTTTTCGGTTATATACATTTTCATGCGGGCCCTTGTTGCCGTCATCGAAAATATCATATTGTCGATCTGACTAACTGTACGTAAACATCTTTGTTATAGTAACCACATATTTTATGGACCAAACATGCACAATACATTCAGTGGACGCAGGATTTATGTATGCCGTTTTTAAGTTGTCATTTTCCAAGCAATACAAAATATAGTGTTTCAATCCTCTATACTATAGTCTGATGGTAAACAGCATGAAGATAAGTTTTGCAAGGCAAAACAGTATTTTTGCAACGCCCTTAGCTAATCATATGAAGTAAGCCAAATGTAGGCACGTTTTTCCAATTAAAACTCACAAGAAACTGTTTCAACTGTTTTAACTAGCATCTGCATCTAGAGTAGGGGTCACCAAACTGTTTGAAACTGAAAGCAACTTCTTAAAATACAGATACATGCGCAGGGCTACCAGTTTGATACACACACTTCTGAAATAAAAATTCTTCAATGTTGTCATTAATAAAAATTAAAGATATTCATCAATGTGAAGACACTGACCATCTTTATGCTATTGTCAGAACATCCCGCGGGTGACCCACGTGGTCCGTGCAGGCGACCTGGTGCCCGAAGTCACCATGTTGGTGACCCCTGATCTAGAGCTTCAACAAGCAAGCTCTGTTTGAAGGCAATTTAATTGATAACAACCCAACGTAACATCCAATACTGACAATATTGATTTTCATCGGAGCTCTGCAATGTCTGGCGGTCTTGGGCGAACTTTTTGTTCGTGAATGATTGAACATCAAGTAAGCACTGTTCTTTCTTTTTGATTCTTTTCCTGTAACCAAAGGCGTAGCCAGGAAGGGCCAAAGGGGTCACGCCCCTTCCAAATTTCTAGCATTCCTGTCATTTTGTGCTCTGGCAGGCAGTGTGTCCAACAAAATACTGTTGCTCGGTTGAAGTCAAAGTATTTGGTCCCTGAAAAATGTTTTGCGCTGGCTGGTTACGCTACTGCTTGTAACCATTTTCATTCAGAAGGCTTCATCTCTCTCGCGCTCAACTAAATTTCTCAATATCAAGCCTTTCACACAGCAGTTTCTTACTTGGTGTTCAATTTCCACTGACCAAAGTTCGTAACATCGCAAGAGCGCCAGACGCTGCAGAACTCAGATGAAAACCAGTAAATTGTCATTCTCATGTTTCGTAGCAAACAATATTATCGTGTTGTTACTGCACTGATAATAGTCTAGAAGTTTGCATTTTCGCTCGTTTCAAAGTAAATTTTGAAGTTATGCCTCTGCGCGGCTTCGCAAATTTTAAGTTAATAATGAGTGGTCATAGGAAGGAGTTGCGCGGGGCCCCAAAAACGCGGGGCTCTAGGCCATGACCTACTTGAGCTATGCGTAAATCAGTCACTGCTTACGGGGACGCACAATATAGCGCACACATTTGCGCAAATGCCACTGGTCAAAATAACAGTTTTTGACCACCGTTGTTGATAAAATGGAAAAACCCACTCGTTACAACTCAAGGAAGTCAAAATTGTTGTGATGCTACAGTCTGGTTCTTGTAGCAGTTCTGAACAAATCATGAAGGACTTTTGATGAAGCTCGACTGAGTGTAAGTTGTAACAACTGCTGGTCCAAAAAGAAGTCAGAAATTCACGATCACCTAAGGTACTGTATGCTCTATGTTAGTTATGTCTTTAAGCTTGGAACTAAAAGGAAAGGTACTCGGTATTCCGTTCAAATTCTTTTTAAATTTATAATTGGTGTTTGATTTCCCGAAAATTGCTTTTTTTTGTTGAAGATTACAAAAATTGTGCTCAATTTTTGTAATCTTCAATTTTTGCAATCTTGAGTTTTGATCTTAGCAACAGTGCGTAATTTTTTCTTTTTGTTTCATATGTCGACTTTTGCGCAGGACTGAAGATGTGTAACACACGAAACTAGTTTCCTTACGCAATAAATTGTGATCGATTCGTTTGGTGTGGGTCACTGCTGTGGCTTTACAAAAATTGGTGAACATTAAAGAGAGATATCACACTGCGGTCAGCATAGAGTATGTGCTCAGCCAAAATTTCATTTTTACCAGCAGCACAGTTTAGGGGGAGTTTGTGAATTGAGATGCAAGCTTATAACTGTTACACATACGATTACCAATATCTTTAAAAATTTTCCTGGTTGCTTAGATTTAGCTTCACCAAGCGGTCTATTTTGTTGGTTCTTGTGATGATACATTGCGATTGAAATCTTCCTAAAAAATTTTGCCTGTAAAATGAGCTTTTATGTCTGCTCGACATGTTAATCTATTCAATCTAGGTCTTTGAAACTAGTTGTAACTGTTTGTTTTCCTTTTATGTTGTTTTTATTGTAATTTTCGAGAGAATGTTAGTTTTTCTTGGGCATTAATTTGTCTTTGTGGGGCTCGGAGTGGCGCAGTTGTCGAAACCATTTTAAAACAGCCATTCATTTCAAGAAGTCGGATGCTATGATTTGTTTGACCAAACTTAGCTCCAGCTATGGTTCTGATATCTCAACGTGACCGAAGAGTTATCGGCTGCTCATGCCCGTAGGTGGTTTTGCCAAAGCTCATTTGCACCCACTTATGCTTTCAGGTTCAAGCCAAGTGACGGTAAAAGAACTACTTGTGGCCATACTGAGCAGCACCTCACCCTGTTGCACTGATTCGTGAATATTTGTGAACCAAACCATGAGCCTGCATTGTCCTTTTGAGAACCGCGAGTTCACGTTCCTGTCTGAGAGGGTACGATTAGTAGAAATAAGAGTGTTGATTGAATCTGCACAGGTCATTTATCGTGAATTGAAGCAGCAACAAGTAAGGAGTGAATAGCCACAGACATATGAATATGTTCTCCAAAACTTGAATGTGAACCTGTACTAAATCTATATCAAATGCGCTGAATACTACGGTGTGGCAAAAATGTTTTTTAGATATAATTTTTTCGCTTTGTTAGAATTTGCGAAATGTTTTCAGTCAACTCTTCTAACACTCCAGCTTTTTGATATGTGTCGGAGGGCAGTGGCATACGCAGAAACTTTTCATGGGAGGTTCACTCAGTGGCATATGGTGGAAATTTGCATTTGGTGTGCGTTGTTTGTGATGTCACTATCTGACGTCATATTCATGTTTCCAAACCATTGTTTTGGCGAAGTTCAGTTGACATAATATGCATATTCTTCTACGCGCATTCCCCTTATCTTATGTGTCATTGCACTGAATATAAATATCAGCGCTCCAAGTTAGGACATCGGAGGAATATACACTCAACGCTACGACACAGCAGTTCATAACTGCAAAAATATCAGGCTGCGCGTTGAAACAGGGGAGTAATACACATTTATCATTGCGTCAATTTACAGCTACAAAATGAGGCTGCGCTAATGTCTTGTCGAATACGAGCAGTCGAGCATAGAAAGTTTGCGGCTGGACTGGTTGGAGTACACCCCGGTCTGCAAGATCGAATCTTGTTAAACTACACAAGAATTGAGAATGCCCATAAAGTACGCAAAAAAACTTTCGATTTTTTGCTATGTATAGAAGTCCAGCAAAGTTTTAGTTTTCCTTTTTGCCTGCTAACACATTATCAAATGCCTGAATGCTTCTATGTTAACAACTGCTGTTTTTGAGCTTGTTCAACAGTTCTATCATGCTACAGAAATTGGTAATGTGGCCAATGTGGTCAGCGCTTGCGCTGATCAGCCATAGCCAGACAAAATAACGACAATTGTTTTGGATAAAGTGAACCATCGCGGAACACAATCTTAAACATCTTAAACATGCGCAGTGGATGAAAGGTTTGCAAAAAGTGGTGAGATGGTTCCTGGCCGCAGACGATAACCCATATTCTCACCAAAAGCTATTTATTACTTTGTGGCCCATTTACAATGTTCCTTAAAATTTGCATGCAAATTCATTTCGTTGTATTTGCATTGTGTCGACAAGTTAACAAGCAGAAAGTATGCGAAAATAATTATTGGCCTTTGCGCAAGTAATAAAGTTTTTGTAAAATATCAAGGGTCCCTTCCTGGATACGAACGGTTTTGTCAAACAGACTTACGTGTGCTCTTTATAGCACACTATACGCGATTGATACGAGTTACGACACCAGACTGCAACAATGGATCTGCAAGCCTTTGATGTTTCTTTGGTTTACAATCGCTAAGGCTGTGACATCGTAGCTGGCAGGCGTGGTGTTACTTCTTGAACAATGGTTCTCAAACACTGTTCTAAGAGTCGCATGCAGCTCCCAAGCATCCCTTGTGCGGCTTTTAGCAATCTTTCAGTAACAGATTCTATTTGAATAAGAGTTGATGATGCCCACTTCGTAGGCGAAATATATACTCTGTAAGAGCTTAGTGTCTTATTCTTTGCTGGGAAAGGATTCTTTTCGATAGATAGTATCTTTCAGTAACACCTCTAATATTTTGTGTAACTGGCTTCATAGTGTAACGAAACAAAACGGGTCAGTTGACTTGTGGTAAAAATTTTTGTGCGGCTCTCTAACAAAATTGTAGGTTTGAATTTGGTTCCCTTCAGCAAAATGGTTAAGAACCGCAGTTGTAGAAGTAAGAAAAACATTAGCTACGACAACATCTTACTTTCTGCCCACAATAATCAAACCGGGTCTGTGGTAGTGTAGCCACCTAAAAAGAACCGAGATGTAGTGAGTAGGTATATAATAGAATACCCACAGCTTGTGTATCTATGTAATCATGCTGTTAGCAGGGAGTATGATTAAGATATGGTACCATTGGAGATTTAAGCGTGAAATGCACGGCACGCCATTGTAAAGTAGGAATTTTTATTAGAAACCAATAGGCTCACTAGCAAGGTTTACTAGATTACTGGCAAAGTCCACTAGGAAATATGACGTTTAAAAGCAGTAGCATAACATGAAAGTTATATATAAATGGTAGCGAACTAGCATTGCTTTGCATAGCAGTACATTATTAGGAGGGTATAAAAATCAATGCAAGCAAATGTGGACTTTTCTTGGAGTTTTCATCTGTGGAAAAAAATATATGTTTTCAACACGGTAACCAGTGTTATTTTCTACTAAGCTTTGCAAGTTAAATTGTGCTTTACTTTGCGCTTCATCACTACTTATTATGAGTGCAAAAGATAAGAAATCAGAAGTTTTCAGCTATTTTTGATTCGTCAAAGGTGAATTTCTTGCTAGAAGTCATACTATTTCTTTGAACAAAGGGGTTTTAAACGCATCTTCGCATTTGTGTTAATGCAAATGTGAGCATGTTTGAAAGAACACATGAGAGAGGTAATCGACTGTGTTTTGCGCTCTTTGCATGGTTTGCTCGGTCAGCGCTGTTAGCTGGAATCGCCAAGACTTCAACAGGCAAAGCATGCAACCAGTGCAAAACGCTTGGTCATTTGGGACTGGTCTGTGTTTAAATGCTCGGACACAAATATGGTTTTCCAAACAGCCATTTTCTTGATTCTGGTGGTAAGAAATAGCAAAAGGTCCAAGGAAAAACCAGCGACTGCCTTTCCAGAAATTGTTCATATTATCGTTATCGTGAGTACGTTTCCGCTAGTAACTGTTCTCTGAATCGTCTGAACCTGTGATTGTTGTTTTTACGCTGATTTCCTCATGGTAAGAGCGATGCTTGCAAAAAAATACCAGATTAAATTACTCAAAATGTTTGGTGTATTCTCTTAGTTCTGTGTTCTTCATTTAATTCATTTTCCATTGAACTTGAGCCACACCAGGCACACTGGCCAAACAAAAATACAAAGATAATTGCTTACAGAAATGCTGGAAATTGTCCTTACTCCCCAAATTTTGGGGGCCCCGGCATCGGAGGCTCTAGGCTTAAGCCGTTTTAGCCTAATGGTAAATCCGCACCTGTTTATGCTTGCGTTTTATCAAAGCAATCGTGTTAGCGCCGTGATGTCTATGCTTTTCTATTACCGCCACATACAGCATGTATGGTCGTGTTCTTTCATGTATATGTGTGTTCCTTGTTACTGCTATGCATGCTTAAGACTACTACCTTCCGTGTGGGAGGGAAGACTATACAAAACATTCGCTTTTCCGCAGATTTGCATTGAATAACCACGTTTGAGTCGGTTTCGCGCTGCCTGTAGAGGTTGTGTGTAAGAATGTTGATATTGTTGCAACATCTCCGGTGGTGTTGCGTTGATTGTGTGATTCACCACGAACGGGATGTGCGTGAAGAATAACACCATTATATATGTCGCGCGAGCAAGCAATAGTAAAAGAGATTGCGAGCATGATCTCTATTGTTGCTTGCTGCCACGGTGCGAAGCTTTGCGCACATACCGCTCGGGATTTCCGATCGCAACAAAATGGTGCTGTGACCGGGATGTGGAGGTCGTGCCGAGTTCAGCCTCCACACAAAGAACGTGCGATCGGTGTGGTTCGTTGAAAAAAGGAGGGATGTTGTTGCAACCTCTCCGGTGGTGTTGCGTTGATTGTGTGATTCACCACGAACGGGATGTGCGTGAAGAATAACACCATTATATATGTAGCGCGAGCAAGCAATAGTAAGAGAGATTACGAGCATGATCTCTATTGTTGCTTGCTGCCACGGTGCGAAGCTTTGCGCACATACCGCTAGGGATTTCCGATCGCAGCAATATACGCACTGGAAGTTGCTGGATGATCCACATAGAATTGTTGGATCGTGACAGGTGCCTTTAGATTAGAAAGGGTCTGCAACCACAGAGAAAGTGCAAGTGCAGCAAAAATGAAACTCTGCCCTGGTTGCCATAACTCGTTCACATCCAAGCAGGGGCGTAACGAGGGGGTAAAGGGGGGAACAATTCCCCGGGAGCCGACTCACCACTGTGGGCGCCGAAAAGTCCCGAAATATCACAAGTACTTTCTTCAATACAGTATTTTTTCTTCCGAAATACCTCAAGTTCGAACAAGGGGTGACGAAGTTCCTTCTTGCCCCGGACGCCATCTAACCGCTTTACGCCCCTGTATGCAGGCATATCATAAGGGCTTAGCCTACAGCAGTTTTATAGCATGACGCCGCCAAGCCGGACTAAATGCGTAGCCTGTGGGTTGAGCAGTTCTCCAAGAACTCAGTATAACTTACTTGTAGACTTTTTTAGTTTCAGATGTAATTAGCTTTAGTAGCTTCAATTTTAAAAGTGAAAGAATACACATGTTTCAACAGGTGCACTAATTTTAATCCAGCAAATGTGTTACTAAGCACTAAAGAAAACGTACGCGCTTGTGTGTGGTGCATTTGTTCTTGATTGTGAAAGCACAAATCTACGAACAAAGCACTTGCAACAATGCATCATCTCTAACGACTTCAGTGGCGTTTGGCTGTACAGTGGCAACGAGAAATGTTTGAAGCACACTTTAAAGCCCTACACTGCACAATGGCTGTGTGCTTGAATTCGTTTGCACTGCCAGTAATGCCTTGTATACGAAACCTTTTAGTTGGAGTCATTTGCTATGGATAAGATAACTAATTGTGCTTGCCCTTCCAAATCTTTAAACAATCTGTGTAATACAAATAAAATTTATTTTGTTAAACTTTTTGATGTAAATTGACACACGTGGTGCGTAATCAAAATGACAGGTGTTTGACAGCCGCAAAAACTATTACGGTATATTGAACTATAAAAACACTAAGTAAACATATAAGGTTAAAGCCTGGCAACTTTTTAATTTCCCAACAGTGCCAACTTTTTTGAAAAAGGGTTTGAGCTTGTTTGGTAATTTATTGACCCCGTAGGCGTAATGCATCATAAGTGGGCTTCATGGGTCTTAACGATCCCGAGTTATTAGTGGCATTCCTCATTCCTGCCAGTGCTCAGCAGTGTTGGATAATTGCCTTTGAAAACCAAATACGAATTTAAGTTCTAGCCTTCCTTTTCTATATACATGAATTCAGGTCTAACAACCTTGCATTATATAAATTTCTGATTCTTACTGCCAACTGCTGAATCGATGGCTGGACTAACTCTCAAAATTATTCGAGACGTACAATGGCAATCACGATTTAGGTTTCAAGTTGAAAAAATCGTGAACTAGGGCGTACAATCCATTGCCAGAGGCATGGCGTCGAAACGGGGGCGAAGTCCCCCGAGATTTTGAAAATATCAGCAAAAAATGGTTGTTTTCTTTATCTCGAGTAAGAAAAAAAAAAAAATCACCACGTTTGGTCCCCCCTAGAAAAATTTTTGTAAAACTCCACTAGTGGCCCCTCCCTGAAACAAATCCTTCCGACGACCATGGCCAGGTGGTAGCACAAACACTTTTCGGACTAGAATCCAACTCGACTTGAGCAAAGTCAGTAACTGTGCTCCACTCGAATGGAGAAACACTGAAGAAATGTGAAAAATTGAGTCATTGACTCCTGTGAAAACAAATTGTGAAAAACTGAGTCATTGACTCCGTTCGACTCGGGCTCAAGTCGCGTTTTTGAATGACGCAAAATGACCCGAATCAATTTTTTAAAGATTAAATCCACTCGATCAAAGTCAAATTTTCTCGAAATGGCTTGACTTGAGTCACTTTTGGAATAACGAGGATTGAATTCACAATTTACTTTGACGAAGGAAGACATTCCTGCTCTTCATTCTTTTAGAAGAAAGGGAGTTGCTCAACTTTTCCAAGACCCCTTTTTTCTAAAAGAAACCCCTTGTTTCTAAAAGAAAGGAGTCTTGGAAAAGTTGAGCATTTCCATTAAATCTTTGGCAAAAAGCGTTACGTTTCAGCCCAACCTTTGTTTTCCTCAAAATTAAAGGACTGGAAATCAAATACATGATAAAAGAACCGGAAATTAACGACTCGACATCGTTCAATGACTTTACTGTAGCGAATGATTCTGACTCAAATTGAACTCGGCGGTGTGTTGATTCGCATTTGCAATGCAAAAAGGTTAGGTAGTTCGCATTTTAAACTTCTTTCATTTGAGCGAGTTTTTTATCCACTGCTAGCCCGCCTAGATATCGGGGCAGGTGTTGAGCAGCCGTTCGGTTGTCTCATCGTCCAGAACCGTCAGGCCGTGTCGTCCGTGGGGGGGTCGATCGATTGGACAGTGGAGGACGACATGGTCGACGGTTTGTTCTGCTGCGTCACACTCACAGGCCGCAGATGAGGCCATACCCTATTTGTACAGGCAGGAGCGGAAACGTCCACACCGGTGCAGAG
>Ga0210059_1007018_pt1 | contig 17971 bp, 14 predicted proteins | sample Ectturendosymbi2_FD_188042 | JGI IMG/M metagenome (GOLD analysis project Ga0210059, IMG submission 188042) | Ecteinascidia turbinata endosymbiont from Florida, USA - Sample 2 (SPAdes) (version 2) | ecosystem: Host-associated > Tunicates > Ascidians > Unclassified | place: Key West, Florida... | reverse complement strand
CAAGATTTCATAGCCTGACCGAAATTTCTCGAGACCGGAACGACCAAGACTGGAAAAGTCCTGTGACCGAAACGGCTCAGTCTGAAACGGCCAGACTGAGTCGACCAGACCGAAAAGTCGTGTACCCTGCTCCCGCAACCCTCCCTAGAGGAAAAGCAGGCATGAAAATAAATGAAACGCATGAAATTTACGTTAGTTTGTTCACCAGTGTTAAGTGCTCAGCTAGCGATTGAACAAGTTTCTTAGACGACTAGAATTGACTAATGCGAACGTAGAGACGGCTAGAAATGATTTACCCATAATTCATGATACCTTTCTCATGAAATAAGATGTAAGATTTAGGTTCAAGTACCGCTACTGTTGTGTCAGCGTCATAATGCAGCCCGCAGGTTACCTTGTAAGTCCTCATGTGGCCCACGGAGCAATTTGAGTTTGAGACCCCTGCTTTACACTATTCAATTGTCTACATCCAACAATGATATGGTCCAATTGGTGCCAGCGGCGAGACCGTGGATGCATCCAGGTTACTTTGGAGTTGAGGGAGCCAGCAAAGAAGGTGTTAGTAAGTGCAAGGTTGTAGTTGGTGCAGAGTTCAAGAAGTCGTTGACCATTTTCGTTCACACCACGAGGTCCGAGCGCGCCATTCCACTGACCATATTCCACTCCAACCCGAGCGTTAAAGCCTCCGGCAAGAACCAAATCATCGCCTTTGGGAATGGTAGAGAGTGACTCACTGAGAAGCTGATAGAACTCATCCTTTTCCTCGCTACACGCCATAAGCGTAGGGGCGTATGCTGGCAGTACAGTCAGACACCTTTGGGAGATGCGAACTCGCATGGACATAAGGCGTGGGGAGAGGTTTCTTTGGTGCTCAATGCATGTCATAAAGCAGTTACGGACAACAACGCCGACACCATGCGACATCCTTTCGCCATCAGGATGTCCGTTTGAGAAGAAGGTGTAGTGCTCTTCACGAATGGATCCACTACCTGTGATCCAGGTTTCACTAATGGTTGCGATGTCTATGTTTATTCGATTTAGCTCAAGGTCAATAATGCTAGTTTTCCTGGGCGTAGTTCCATCTTTGTCTGTTTGGATTCGTAGGTGTCTAATATTCCAACAGGCAAAAGTTAATACAGAAGGGGAGACGGTCGCGGGATGACGACCAGACCATGTCCGTCTCCTAGTACACGCATCCAGCCGAGCAGCAACGGCTTTCTTAGAAGAAGAAAGGCCTTGATTTGCTAGTGTCTGTTTTCTATTGTTATTGTACATCATAAGATTGCAAAAGCGCCGAGCGCCAGGGCGAAATTTGGGAACAAATACTTGCCCTTAACAAACGTTCCCCTCTGGGCATAGACAGCACTTAATCCAGCGGAACGCATGAGCATGACGGCTGGAGTGCTGTTCGGTTAACCCGCAGTAGCATGCCTAAGATAAGATGTTCGGTACTGCCACTCACAATTGTAGGTGCCAGAGACTATATTCTGCCAGCGAGTCAAAAGTGACACTTGCCACAATGTAGTTGCCTGATTCCTGCTGCCAAACAGACATTGACTGCATTTGGTCGGGCCTCTACCCGTCGACCAATCTGGCATGGGTGACCCTACCTGGAGCTGTTACTCCGGCCAGCATTGCTGTCAGGATCACAGAGAAACACAAACTCCTCCGCCACGGTAAGGCAGCAGTCCAGGAGGAGACCATCAGTAAACAGGATTTCAATCAAAACATTGGAGAAGTATATAACTAGCTATATATTGACCTATAGCTCTAAACGTAGGAACTTGACTAGGAATTAAGGATAAAATATGCATTTATCCTCACTTCTTGTAATGTCGCGACAATTGTGACCAACAAATCTCAAAGATATTTTTCTGTGATTCTTACACTTTTCGACTTTGTGCTTGTGCTGAATGCATTGGTTCGTAAGTCATTTGAGTTACTTAGGTTTAACCAAACCCACAATGCAGCATTGTTTTCAACCAAGTGCGAAACATTTCCTTTGCATGTACGTGACACCTGGTTTTGCTGGACATTATTTTCGTGTTGATGCAGGTGGAACATGGTACTTTTTTGCCAATTTACCTTTGCGCATTTTGATTTTTGTTCAATCTCAAATTCTTTTTGTTGTTATGCAAGTAGAACTCTAAGAATGAAACTTTTGACATTATTTTCATCTATTAAAATTTGATGTTAAACCTGAAAATTTTGATTGTGAAAAGATTGAGCTTAAGTGGCATCACTGACAGAAGTCAAAGACAACAATCACCAAACGATTAGATATGCAGAAATTACATTGCAGATGGGAATGTATGCGGGGGCTGACAATGGGAGATTGAAAGGATGCGTCCTCTAACCACCAGCAGTAAAATGGATTGAAATCGTTTTGTGAAGTAGGCTACTCTAATTCCAGGCCAAACTTTTTTGCTACTGATAATCAATGGAGATTTGGTAGGGATGGGGCTGCATGTATGATGCACAGTAGCATTAAAGAGATATGTAGCTTTTTCAAAAAATGGAAATGTGCAAGAAAATTGTTTATAATGTTTGTAACCAAGCAACTTGAACAAGACATCAAATGGCGCTGTAACCCACACTTATAAAATTCATGAAAATTGATGTGTTCTGCAATAAGAGTGATATCGTCGTCCGAACACTGCGATCCAGCATTTTGTGCACTCCAGCTGACAGCTCTGATGAAACGCGATTGATGTATTCTACTTTATCACTGTGCGTGTTTGCATCCAAATACGATATTAAATGAAACAGGCACCGGATAAAGCAAAGCGTGGTCAGTGTTGCTTTCAAAACAATTCTAGAAACAAGAGTGAGAATCTGTATTTATGAAACTTCAGTTCTGCATCGACGCGATGACTACATTGATTTCACATCAAGCTGTCATCCTCACATTTTACAACAATATTGCGCCCATTATATGACTGACATGACAAGTTACAGACCTGTAGCATTTTCCACAGTGGTGTTAAAGCTACTTGAACACTTCATATTATCTAGCATCTCTCCTTTCCTTGGACCCACAGACAATCAATTTGGTTTTAAGGCGGACATGGTACTGATCAATGTAAATTTTTGTTGAAGCTAACTACTTCTTACTTCGTAGCCCATGGTTCATCGGTGTATACTGTTTTTCTAGATGCCTCGAAAGCATTCCATCGAGTACTACACATGAAATTATTTGATAAACTAATTCAAAGAAAGGTGCCAATATGTTTTGTGCGCCTACTGAAACATTGGTACAAAGAACAAACGATGCAGATAAAGTGGGGCAAGCATTTTTCTGAAGCGTTTCATATTACTAATGGGGTTAGACAAGGGGGTGTAGGCTATTGAGTCCATACTTGTTTGCTGTATATGAAGATTATTTATCCATTGAACTAAAGCAGGGTGTTATATTGGTGAAGTCTACAAGGTTAAATTGGGGTTTAACTAACCCCCGTCAGGCGTGTTGACGTCTGGTTCTTATGTAAAGAAACGCAGCAGCCCCCTCCACGATTCAGTAGCTGCGTATATTTGCCTGACATCTCGACTGCTGCGCGCAACCTCGTGCGCGCTGTCTGCACTTTTCCACTATGGAGAAAAGTTCGTGGTTTCGGGTTAAGATCACTCCTCTTTACAATTATTGTGAGTTTATTCCAATGTGATATAGCGCTGCAGTTATGGCAGATAAGGGCCGTAATTCACTCAGGGCGTGCTTCAATCACGTCGTGCTTCCTTACCAGCTTGGGGCAGGAGAGGTTCTTCAAATGCAATATATATTTTTGATGAGCTGAGATTTTTGAATCTTCTCTGGATACTAAACTGGGGGAGATCCACCCCTCAGGTGTGAGTTCCACTAGGTCAGGTGCGGTTTTCCTTTTCATGAATAACAGCATCACGTTAAAGTACAAAGTAACTTTATATAACAACTTATGGTTACGTGCTTTGATGCAGTCAGATTGTTTGTACTCGTCACTGTTCTTTGAACACTATAATCGCATTTTACTCTATGATTGAGTGGTCGAACTTTGCAGTGTCCGTTTGATCGATGGCGTGTGAAGCCACAACGCTTTCGCATTTTACCTAGACTAGACCAAGTTAAGAATTAGCGCCCTACTCCGCAGTAGCGCTGTAACAAGTGTTACGTGTTAGCTAACAATAGTGTTAATAACGTGTCTGTAACCCTATGGTTCTGTCTTCAATGCAGTTGCAAAAAGTGTCTGTAACCCTGTGATTTCGCCGGCTTGAATGTCTTGTACTACGTTCTGTATTGTCTGTTTTTATCAACCTGCGTTCTGCAGAGTGTGTGTGTTCATACTATGGACTTCGTGTCTGCTATAAACAAATAAATAAAATAAATAAAAGTGCACAAACCACAGAATAAGAGTTACGTTTCCAGTGTAGTTTGTGTAATCAACTAATTCAATGAAAATTTTGTTTATTTATTTTTTGATAACAGGTTACATTGACCCCTGTTTGTGGTTCATGTGACGAAAAGCGAGGTTTAGTGTTCTAGGGGATGTTTCTCATGATAGTTGTGTGTTTGTCCAAGTGTACGTGTGTTGCAAGGCATACTAGATGTGTGTCAGGCTTATGCAGAATCGCATGGAATGATTTTCAACTGCTGCAAAACTGTTTGTATGACGTTTAAAGTTAAGACTGTAAAAATCACAGTCATCCCATTAGTGACACAGGGTGTAAAAATGTAAAATCTGTTAACCACTACATATTATCTGGAAGTTGTACTGGATACTGAGCTCTCAGATGACAAAAACATTCAGAGAGAACTGCGATATCAATATTGTGCAGCAAACAAGTTGCGAGCGTCTTTTTCCTGATGTTCAAACGCAGTTAAAAATGTACTTTTTTGTTCCTTTTGTACGCCCATGTATGCATCTCAATTATGTTGTGATTTCAGGAAGGTATTCGTGCAGTGATTGCGTGTGGCCTATAATTTTGGATGCAGAGCTCTATACAACCTGCCTTGGAGAGCGAGTGTTAGTAGTCATCAGGTTCAATGCAACATTCCTCCCTTTGAGACCTATTAAGAAAAATGCGTACCTGTTTCTCGAAAGATGCGGAAAATCTAACAACATACAGTTGCGTGCTTTGATGAAGTCAGACTTTTTGTATTCGTCCTTATTTTGAATACTACAGTCGCATGTGACTTTGCAACTAAGTGCTCGAACATTGCAGTGTTTGTTCGTTTGAAGACGTGTCATGTCACAACGCATTCGTCATTAATCGGGCCTCAATCAGTTTAGGAATTACCCTCCTACTCTGCAGTAGTGTTCTGCCAAGTGTTATGGGTTAGCGAACAACAGTGTTAAGAAAGTGTCTCTAACCCTGTTGTTCTGCCTCCAACGCCGTTGTGAAACGTTCTGTTGAAACGTGTCTGCAAGCCGCCTGTGCCTCCAACGCCGTTTTGAAACCTGTTTTGTTGGTTTTTATCATCATGCATTGTGTAGACAGTGTGTGCTTGTACTATGGACTTCGTGTCTGCTTGCAAATTAAATTAAATTCAATTGAATTACATCGAACAAACTAGCTCATGACGTGCATTTTCATACACAGTAATCAACAGTCTCATTGCGGTAGTAGTGCACCTTGAATGGATTTTCCACCTGGATGATTTCCACTTGTGCTTCTTTCCATTGGGCGCCCTGATTGCCGCGTTTCGTCCACCTTATCAAGGACGTGTTTCCAACCATAACCCCTACGTTGAGACTTCCCATCCCTCCTCCATACATGTGGTACCTGCAAAATGTCAATTCAAAGACTAACTGCAAGTTAACAACTTCCTGCTGAAAGAAAGAAGTTGAGTGATGTTACGATAACGTTCTCAAAGAATGATAATGACATGATAAACTCGTGCACGAAAACCAGCGGGGAAGGTGTAGCATGCGCTGAAAGACAGCTTCGCTGAAACTGAGGAGCAACTTCAGAATAACATCCATCAATGCCGCAGAGCATTAGAAGCGTTTGAAGCACAGGTTATGTCTTTGCAGTCATCCAAATTGACAAACCATACGACTGTCTTCGTGGCGGTTGAATGGTCTGCACGGATGAGGATGTTACGACTGGCATTGTTGCGATGGAAGAGCCTGACAGGCATGCGCGCAAAGCTTCCCCCTTTGGCAGCAAGAAACAATTGAGATCACTCGACGAAATAACTCTATTAGCATCTTTTCGCGCCACATACATATGTGTGCTACTCACATTCGTGGTGTATTACGCATTCGACAAAGCGGCCTCAACAGCAGGTGTGTTAAATCACGTTTTTCTGTGTTGTGAGTCTAAAACGAAACGCAAACCATTTGCAATCTCAAGTAAAGCATAGCTGGCCAATGAATGCACATACAATCACCCAGTCAAACCCAACCCGCACACAATGGCTTTTCAAGCAGAAAAACACAGGAATAAACACAACAAAAACACAGGATTAAGCACAATAGACGACATGTTCATTTTCAATGGATTCCCGAGAAAAATTCAGTTAATGCTTTGTAAGCAACTTAGCAGTCCGTAGGAAACTGTAACTTTGATTGGTGCAAAAAAGACAAGTTGACATATAGAATTAGCTTTCCAGGGTGCTCAACATAACCGGACATGCGCAGCACAGCATTTGTTGCCGTTTTCAGTTATAACACGCATGTGAAAGTTTTCTGAAAAATTGACTGTCCGATCCATAAGCGTGATTGTAATTCAATTAATATAAGAAACCAACTTTAAAATGTGTCAAATCATTGATATTGCACCTAAAGATACATTTATTCAATGTAAGTTTGCAGTAATCACCACATTTGGGATCTCTAAACCGATTGTGTTTGCACTTTACCTGCTATTTGCAAACATCACGTATTAGATAATTCACTTTTACAAGATTACCACTAGTCAAATATATGTTTCACGAGTACGTCTTCAGGCAAAGATGCAATACTGCGAGTATTGAAATCAATTGAAATATGATAGATGTAATCACGGAGTATCTGTAAGTCAGCGAAGTGTCTCGGTTTGCACACATATCGATAAATTTTCCACAAAGGCAAATAGTGTTGCAGTCATGTACGATCGTTAAAACTACTACACCCAAATACTCAATGCTATTAGTTTTCCAGATTTACGTGTTGTTTACACTATGTGTAATACAATGATTAAATTAGCCGACAGCATTTGGTTAGTATAGCAGTATGTAACATGTTTTGCTAAAATTTATAGACAATTATGAATTACTGTGAGGTATTTCGAGACCTTGGAATACTGCGCCCTGACCCTCCCGAGAGACTTGACATTATTTACTTTACAATTTTATTCTGCTCAATTCAGCGCCCTTCGTAGAAATTGTATACCCTTTTTGCGAAATTTTGAATTGGTGGGAAAGTCATTGACACATATCATGAACATCAGAGGATCTATGAGCAAACCTTAGGGAGAACCACTTTTTGATAAATAAAAAACAGGTACGTCTGTGTTTGAAGTTTTGCTTGGCAGTATAACATCACTGTAACGTATGGGAAAAGTTCAAATGCAAAGGTACCTGGATTTTTTTATGGGAAAGTACACAAAAATCGGCATTTCATAATGTTTTCATTGACACCCTAGCGCAATTGGGGGTGAATGAGCGTTGCTCATTGTGGGGGGTGAGCCTTGCTCATTGTGAGAAAAGTGTAAGCGTCTCCCACAGTCTCTCTTTTTCAAATGTAGTGATTGCCGCGACACCGCTTTTACCCCAACAAGCAAGTCACTTGCACATGGCCTTTTCTACACGAATGTGCCTGTAACAACGCCTTCACGTGGTGCTCCTTTTTTTGAACAAAAGTTGACAAGCGACGTGGCGGGTCGGAGTACTCAGCGGTATATCTGAGCAACTACTTGGGGTTGGCATGAACCTCAGCCTTGTTTGGGAGCACGCCTATGAGAGGGACACTCTACTTCAAACTGTGCTCCTGTCTCCTGGCGAATCAGGCATATCAGAATCCAACATTCCACCTGCTGTGAAGGCAAGATGGCGGCGTGTCGGAACGACGCAAATGCAGGCTCTCAAAAGCAGGGGAGTACTGGAAGTTTCCTGCAACCTCTCTGCAGCACAGTCGTCGTGGGTCCACTCATGTGGGCCAAAGTGGTGGATCAGATGTTGCGAATCTTTCCTCCAACTTAATCATCAGTTGCACCAGTTCTCCCCAACGCATTTTTTATCCTTCTATCCCGAAAGACCTGCAGCGAGGATCTAGCAGGCGTCGGGTGCAGGTCTTGGATGAGACTGGAAGCCTTTAGTCTGTCACTCCCACGTAGGCAGTTGAGGTCATTGGGGCTTGGGACAGGAACAGTAATTTCCCTCGGCAGCTTCCTGGGTGGCTGAGCAGCCCTATTCAGGATCCACACTGCCCACCTCAACAAGAAGACACGCCTAGAAAAGGTTGCCCAAAAATTGTCTGTTTCATCGTTGACCCGAACGGTAGACTGCGACCGTTAGGGCATCCCTCCCAGCAGTCGACAACGCAAGCAATTAGTAAAATCTCGACACACCAAAGTTGCTACTTGGAATGTGCGAACCCAGATGGATGCAGAAAACTCCAACCATTCCTACCGAGGAACTGCTCTCATAGCTTCCGAACTGTCGCGTGACAATATTGACATGGCAGTATTGAGCGAGACCAGGCTCGCAGACGAAGGCTCACTGAATGAGATGGCCAGTAGCTATACTATTTTCTGGAAGGGACTTCCAGCGAATTCCAGGCGCATTCACGGTGTCAGGTTTGCCATTCGCACCAAACTGCTTCGGACATTACCTGAATCTTCAACAGCTGTCTCTGAACGTCTGATGACTTTGAAAATTTCCCTGGCAAAACATCGACATGCCACCTTCATCAGCACGTACGCCCCAACATTACCATCCGACGATGAAACTAAAGATCACTGCTATGCGATACTGCGATTCACGATATTGAAGGTACCTCGTAGGGAGAAATTCATCGTATTTGGAGATTTCAGCGCAAGAGTTGGCTCTGAATCTATGATCTCGGGAAATGCCATGGGCAAACACTGAGTGAGTAACATCAACGGCAATGGTCATCGGCTTCTTATTCTACGTTCAGGGTTTGGTCTCCTTGTGACCAACACAATAATTCAGCCTGTGAGTGTGGCGCAGAAGAACAAACCGACGACCACGTTGTCCTCCAATGTCCAATCCATCGACCTCCTCATGGACTGCACGGCCTGAAGGTTCTGGACGATGAGACAATCGAATGGCTGCTCAACACTTGCCCCGATATCTAGGCGGGCTAGCAGTGGATAAAAGAAGAACTCGCTCAAACGAAAGAAGAAGGCTAATGGTATTGCAATCGGAAAGTTCGAGCGGCATGTGCGCAAAGCTTCACACTGTGGCAGCAAGCAACAATAGAGATCACCCGACGAGATCACTCTATTATTGCTTGTTCGCGCCACATATGTATGGTATTGTTCTCCGCGCACATTCCGTTCGTGGTGAACCGCCCATTCAACGCAACGCCAGCGGAGAGTTTGCAACAATGTCATTACCGACAACAGTGTCATTGTTGACACGATGGTTCCGGAATGTCAGTGCAACTTTCGTCGCGCGCGCAGCACTACTTATATGGATTTCGTTGCAAGGCTTCTTCAAGATAAATGTATCGTGAACAATTTCGTGATCTTTTCTATTGCTTTCATCGACCCAAAAAAAGCTTTTGAAACCGTCAATCGTGATCTGCTGTGGCGAGTCCTGGGCAAATTTGGGGCCTCGACATTTTCTCAGCATCTTACGGGAAATCCATGCTGGTATGAGTTCCCGCATCGTGCAGGGAGGAGAATTGTCGAAGAATTTTGGTGTTAACACAGGCGTTAAACAGGGCTGTGTCCTACAACCTGTAATTTTCAACCTTTTCGTTGTGGCTGTGAATCTGGTCTTCCGTCATGGCATTGCTGCTGCAGGCGGCATTCTCATCAAGTGCAGGCTCGATGGTAATTTGTTTAATACCCGCCGTTTGCAAGCAGTAGCAAACGTAACTAACAGCACCATCTTCGATCAACAGTACGCGGACAATGCTGCCCTGCCCAGCGACATGCTAGACGGGCTGCAGCGAGAGCTAGATGTAATCTCTTCTGCATACGGTCGTGCAGGACTGGTCGTTAACTCCAAAAATGTGGAAGTCCTTCACCTCCCGTCAGATCCGTCGCCGCCACCAACATTTTTCATCAGTGGGAATCAACTTGATCTCACTGAACAACTCACGTACCTGGGGAGTATCGTTACCTCTACATGTGATCCCACTGCAGAGATTCAAAGTCGTGTTGATCTAGAGTCCGCTTTCTTTGGGAGGCTGTCCAAGCGAGTTTTTACGAACCGTAACCTTTCTACACGCAACAAGACGGCATTTACAAAACCATCTGCGTTTCAACACTGCTCTATGTCTGAGAGGGATTTGAATTAAAAGAATTATTAATTTGAGAGAAAGTTATCCTGAAAAGATTCAATTTACATTTTTTTAGAACATTGCGACAGCCAAACGATCATTCACTAACTTTACTACACAGCATTTGTTGATAAAGAGTCACGAAAACTTCAGGGTTTCGTGTTTTTCAAAAACTACTCACCAAAACTTGAGGCAAAATGTCGTTTCGATGGATCTAACATCGATGGTTGGTGTGACCATGACAGCTCGGTCTCCAGTGCGTTTTCCTGACGCTTCCAAGAAGATGTATCGACCCTCTTTTGAAATGAGAAGGAAAAGTTTTTAATTTCCTCGTGTTATTATTTTCTGGGTCTGGTTGCTGTTCGTTTTTGGTCCCCTCGTTTTTTTTGATCGATTTTCCCACTTCAACCTCATTTGTTGTCAAGTTTTCTATTTCATTGTTTGATTACTGGGATTTTAATGTTTTCTTTTGTTTTCTAATATTCCTGCGATTAATTTTGATATTTTGTGCTTGCGTGTTCATTTTTTGTTTCTTATTTTCGATTTCAACAAAAAGTATGCACAAGGTTGCAGCAGTCAAATAAAATCGCACTAATCCAGGCAATAATCCCCATACTGTGCTCGAACATTTGATATCGCCTGCATCAGAATATTCTTTACCCAATTTAGAGTACAAGATCGCGTCAAAACGAAGCTTCATGATAAGCATGTGATTAAGATAGAATGTCATAAGAAAAATCTATCCCTCGTAGTAAAATAAAGATATAATTTCATGATAAAATCAATTGTTATTTGCGGCCAGCCAGCGATAATCCGCGATTTATGCGGTCCGTAACAGTACCCACCCCTGTTGTAGATCATTGCACTCTTGTTGATTTGTTTGGTTCGTCATGACGTACTCTAGATCAGGGCTTCTCAAACCATGGGCCACGACCCATTTGGGGTTGCGAAATGTAATTTTGGGTCGCGACAAAATTGGCTGAACAAATTAGATATACAAGTTTTTGTAAACTTTACAAAAAATTAAAAGTAACCTTGGAGTGAATCTATTTCTACTGCATTTTAGGGGCAATACCTTGCTTCATGCTGTCGTTTGTTTACCAGGATGCCTGCCTGAGCTATCATATAAGTAATAATAATCAACCAAGCACAACAAGTTTGCGTTGTTACGACATGATTGTTTTAACGTACTGACCAACACTGACCTTGTTGCATTCATTCTGACACGAAGCCATGTTTATGTTTGTGCATAGAACTCTAGGTCTAGTTGTCTAGTGATTAGGCCAACTGCTTTGAGAGCACATCGAGCAGTTTTAGACTAATGTCAAAAGCTTCATACATACCTTCAGAAATGCATTGAACTTTGATTCACGAAACGTTGGATCCAAATAACATATACAGCATTGGCGATGCCCGCCCAAAATTTTGGGAGTGGCAAAAATCTTTGACTTTAAGCGAGAAATAACAATATTTGATTCGGTTCACCGCACAAAACAACAAGATATGCTAGAAATTTAGGGGGGCATCACCCCCTTACCTCCACCCTGGTTACGCCTATGATACACAATTGAATTTCAGCAGGTCACACACTTGTCATGCCCAGCATGAATTTGCGGGGTTATAAACAACCAAAAATTTGCAACTGGAATTTTCAAAACAGAGTTTATGCCATTTTTGGTTAAGAACAAGAAATGAATGTCCAGTCATTTCTGATCTAGCCACTCATAACCTCTTAGGTTTTTGCACAACTAATTTGTGTGAAGCGGCATTCTCAAAATTGAAAGACATCACGATGTACAAAAACTGATCCTCTTTGAAAAATGTTGAGAATATTCTTCGCGCTGCGTTGTCTTGTATCAATCTACGAATGGATGATCTGTTTAAAAATCATCAAACAAGTGCTTCCATTAGCTGTGTTTGATAACCTCCACAAACTGAATTGTTTTTTGTTAATGTTTTTTTGCCTTACTATTTCCATTACGTGGTAGTTTTATTACCGTATAGTTACATTCATAGGCGTACGGGAAGGCATTTTACTGGGGGTGCCGAAAAAATTTGCCCTGATAGTAGCTGTTTTAGTTTAATCCGAATGGGCCTGAAACCTCTGTTAAATCTGTTCTATACAGTTGAATTCGTTTATAACGGCTTCGTCTGAAACATCAATTCACTTATAACGTTACATTTTTATCGGTCCCGATGCCATCTTCCACATGCATTCCAATTACCTTATAACGTCAATTCGACAAAAACGTTCCTTATTCAATACCTTGAGGTGCCGTTATAGGCAAATTCTGTAGTTACCTTGCATGTTAACTCAAAGGGATGAAGTTCCTTGCGTGTTGTATTCTCCCAGACAAGAAACTTTACGGCAATTGTCTTTACTGATGCAAATATGTACACGACTTCGACAAAAAAATTTAGTTAATATCTGAACAAATTCACATTGCCCGAACTGGGCCTGAAACCTCTGCCAAATCTGTTTTGTAGTTACCTTGCTTGTTAATTGTTTGGACAAAGAATCGACAGCCTATAAAACACTTTCCAAGTACTTTATACAAGTATTGTCATTTGTACCTCTGGTCTATATTACACAAATCGCCACCAGGGTTGGTCCAAATTACACACTGCATTCACGAAACTAACTTCAAAATTTTCCTACCTCAGCCAGTCAGCTAAAATTTGATGTTAAGATCATGTTGCAACAGATAACTGAAGAGCTCTAAAAAATGCACGAAAAACCTGGCATTAAAACTCCTGTTAATCAAAAGAATCTATCATCTTAATACCCTGCACCTGTACCCAGCGCAAACCCGAAAACGAACAACGAAAGAGTTTCCGAATTCTTATATCAAGCTGTTAACCTACCGACATCCGACTGTTCGATTTTTACAAAAAACTAGAACTTGATCCAGATCAAGTCATATACAACCAGTCAGGATTTAGGTCCAGATTACACACTATACTAGCGCAAATTATTTCCCCCAAGTAAATATACACTGGATGCACTGTATTGAAAATTTTTCACTGTTCAGGATTTTTGAGCAACTTTGCGCTTGCGCTGAAAAACAAAGATTGCCCTGAAAATTTTCACTGTATTGAATATACTTTTTACATTCAGGATTTTTGAGAAACTTGTGCTTGCCCTGAAAAACAGAGTTTGCCCTGAAATTTTTTACTGCATTGAATATACTTTTTACATTCAGGATATTGAGCAACTCGCTTGCCCTGAAACACAGGTTGTGCCCTGAATTCACTGTGTTGAATATATATTTTTTAGAACTCAGGATTTTTGAGAAACTTACACTTGCCCTCATAACAGCTTTGCTCTGAAATATTTCACTGTATTGAAATATTTTTTTTCATTCAGGGTTTTTGAGCAACTAGCGCTTGCCTTGAATACAGAGTTTACTCTGAATTTTTTCAAGCCATGGGGAGCTGCCGCCCTCCCCGCCCCCCGCCTCGTACGCCTATGGTTACATTCGTGGATTGCATGCATTTTTATGATTTCACCATACACAAATGTGCTCTTTGAGGTTTGCAATGTGACGTTCACACGTATCATTAACATCTTGGGCTGAAGGCTATCCGTCAATGGGGTTGCATAGAAAAATATTTTCAAAATGAAGTCGCAGAACAAAAAAGGTTGAGAAGCCCTGCTCTAGAGGATAGTTTGTGCTTTGAAAAGTTGTTCTCACGTTGAAACTTTCTTATTGTATGTAATGTGTGTAGCTGGTTTTGAATTCCTACGGAGATCAACTTAGCTGCTTAGCTTTCGCATTTGTGGGTTTTTAAAATGTCTACTTTCATGCAATTCACAGAACTGGGGATGTGTATTACCCACTCAGTTGTCAAAATATATACTCTTTCAAACACCACTTGTGACTTTGATTATTTTCTGTGAAAGGATTCTTTGCGAGAAAAAATGTGTTTGTGTGCAATAACTTACTTACAAACACTTTGAATAATTTAAGGCATTTTTAATAAAATAGATTGAAAGGTTTTAGCAAACAGAATTATGCAGTGAAAAAACACTTACATGCACAATATAATGGATACTTGGATTATTTCGATTAAAAGCATGCGCATTGAAACAGGAAAATTTTGCTTGGAACTAACAGTTCAGAACCCCGCTCAGGTAACCTCTGCCCAGTTTAGGCAAACCATTCTTTAACTTAAATTTAGAAATAGTTAACGTTCACGTAGAAAGCTGGTACTTTCAGTAGCTGCATTTTTTAGGCGCTTGTTCGGGCAGTCCTATCGAAATCTTCACAAGTGTTGTAGTTTTCGATGGGGAACGACAATTTGCCCAAATTGACCTATGGCTACCTGAGGTGTAACAAAATTCCTGCACAAAGCTCCTTCCTACGGTAACCTTGACCAATATAGTAAAAAGGAGTTGGTGCATGCAGGTGAGCTAGTAAGTCACGCCAGCAACCTTTGACCGAAGCCAGCTGAGGAGTGGATCACACGAGTGCAAGCAATGATGACGAAAATGAGTTTGGTGCGAATTGCTTCTGCTCATTGTGCTCAACACTTGGTTTTCATTGAGAAACAGGCAAGATAATCTATGACGTCTGCTACGTCAGAAGAAAGAAATTGGTTTTGACCCTAGCCGGATAGGGCTGGGTCTGCACCCCGGTTGCGACCCAGCACCCCCTGCGCAACTGTGTTGATCATCTAGCAGCTCCTTCCCACATATATACAACACCACGGGTTGAAACTGGACAGTAACAAAGTTAATTCTGTTGAGGGGCATCGACTCTATAACCTTCCGGTTCCTTCAATGCCCTGCTGGCGTCCTTGCACTAATTTGTGTTTTTTCTTGTTGGAATACTAATTATCGCCAAATAAAATCAACTCAATTCGTGCGTGCACTTGTGGTGAAAGGTCAAATCATTTTATTGACGACATCATGAACCTTGTACTTCTGTTTTCCTAATGGAAGTTTCCAGAATTTCATGTTAGCCAAACAAGGCTTGCTCCTTGTTGTGAAGGGTCAAGGCATTTTATTGAAGACATGAACTTTGAGACAATCAAATGCCAAGTAAGCTTTTTCTATGAATGTCAGACATTTTTTCTTGGCCTTTTTGGCCAACGTTACCAACGATGAAATTGTTGGTTTTATTGGCATTTTTGACCAAGTCTACCAACGGCGAAAGTTTTGGTTTTTGGTGGTATTTTTGTCCATATTTACCAACGGTGAAACTTTTGTGTTTTATTGACATTTTTGTCCACGTTTAGCAACGGTGATGGTTTTGGTCATTTTGGCCACGGTTTCTTTTATTGGTCACTTTGGCTATGAATACCAATGGTAAAAGTTACGTGATTTGGAGTTTGCCTTTGAGCAACCTCTGGCATCCCGCTCCACCACACGCGAGTTCGCGTTCGCCGGACAATCTCTGACACTCTGTGGTGCAAACAACAGTTCGTCCTCCAGGAGGCAACTGTTGGCATGGGATTAGAAGGACACATATATACGCACACCAGTAGGGAAGGTGTTAAGCGTTTGCATGAAATTTGTTGCAAAGAACACTTGAGCGTTAACACTGTGTAGAAGACGTTAACATTGTGTATGTGCAGGCCCGTAACCAGCTTGGGACACCAGAGGGGCGATTCTGAGAGGGGCCTAAATTTTTTAAACTATGTCCAATAGTTTTGAACTACGTCCAACACACTTTTTCAGGGGGACAAACGTTTTAGGGGGAGGTTCGCCACCCCCTTCTGTCCCCCCTGGTTACGGACCTGTAAATGTGTCCAGTTACTTGGTCGACGAGTGCCGTATGTGAGACATGATAGTCAGTAGCAGTGCCGCAATCAAACTCATTGCCCAACAATTGTCCTAAACCATTTGCCCATTTTGGGCAAAGTTGATTTATGTGGCTGAACATTGCAGTGAAAATAGAAAGAATTTCATGTCTCAACCTAATTTACATTTATTGCAGATAGAATCACAAGTTTGAAGTTACGTTCGATATAAATCTTAAACCGACTACCAATGACGTCTACTGGTAGAATTTTTGGATTTTTCTTTACTTTTTCATTAATTTGTTGAGAGCGCTTCCCACATTTTTGTTTGGGAAAGTGCTTCTGTTCTTTATCATATAAAAATGTTTCCAAACCAAACGCTTTCTTTCTGATCCGATAAGCTTGAGAAGACTTGCTAAGTTGTACAAAAACCCTCACACGCGTCTAAAGCTGTCAATGTGTCCAGAATAAACGAATAAAAAAACTGCCAATTTTCGGGCAAGGACCACAGCGGCGTTTGTGTTTAGAGGTTACCTGAGCAGGGTAACGCCAGTGACAACGATAATTCAGGAAGGCCAAGATTCAGGTGAAATATTAAATTTCCTAACTCTTTACTTACTATCAGTGCCCAAGGTATGATCGTGCGTTGGTCCAGTTAATGCGCTAGGAGTTCTTCCACGAGTGATCGACCAGTCCAGGTTGTCTTCTGGGTGAAGGAAGTTTTCCCACCCAAGACAGAGTCCATTCTCAAAGTCGCAATCTTGAAAATCAAGAAAAGCTAAGAAAACATTTGCGTCGCTCCTATCCGCAGTTAAAACGAAAATTGAATAGAATCATTCAACCGCTTAGCGTGGTTCAGCCACTATAATGCCCAAATGTACTAAATGCACTCCAAACATAACCGCAATAAGCTTCTGTTGGAGCATTCTCCAAAGTTTACCAATTTAAATATCATCTGAGCTATTGCTGCTTACGGGACGAAATTTTATTCCGCTGTCAGAGTAAGTAGTGCGCATTGTGATGTCAGAGAGACAAGAGGACTTACAAGAAACAGAATGTTTTTGGCTTTCATTATTTGTGATTTGATGTAATCTTGCTGAACATTGCATTTCAAATCACAAAATTACCCTTGAACTGTATACACTTAATGAAACTAATTTTCAAACATCTTCTTTTGCCTCGAATCGTTGGGAAAATTAGCGTTTTCATGTGACACTGCAGTGCTTGCACTTCAGGTACACATTACTTGTGGCATACTCTTGGTATATAGCTTTTAGTAGGGTTCTGGTACAAAGTTGTCGATAGTGCAATATTTAGATATTGGACAGATCCAGTGCATCGCACACAGTTTTTATTTAGTCCCAAAGGACTTTGAAAAAGAGACGTTTTCTTACGAGTCGGAGGGACCTACCACGCCAGTACAACTTCTTTGTTTTTATGTCTTCTATGGGGCGCCGTTTGTAAAAATATTATATCTGACAGATTTAGCACAAAACCTGCTATCTCTGGCAGAGATAGCTATCTCTGCATGCAGAGATATTATCTCTGGCAGAGATAGTTATCTCTGCATGCAGAGATGTTATCTCTGCCAGAGATAGCTATCTCTGCGTGCAGAGATGTTATGCATGCAGAGATATCTCTGCATGCAGAGATAGCACTGAAGCGTGTCGAAGGGCTCGCTTTCAGCGTGCTCTTTCTGTGAGAGCATTCTCTTTTTGCACTTGAAGGCGCTCAGAGGTGGTGAGCTGCGCCTCTTTTTGCACCTTCAGGTGCAAAAAGAGAATGCTCTCACAGAAAGA
>Ga0210059_1007017_pt1 | contig 17972 bp, 14 predicted proteins | sample Ectturendosymbi2_FD_188042 | JGI IMG/M metagenome (GOLD analysis project Ga0210059, IMG submission 188042) | Ecteinascidia turbinata endosymbiont from Florida, USA - Sample 2 (SPAdes) (version 2) | ecosystem: Host-associated > Tunicates > Ascidians > Unclassified | place: Key West, Florida... | reverse complement strand
ATCATCCATAGATTCACCTATCATGTCCTGCAACAGAAAAGACATTCGTTAAAAAATGGGTTTTTTATCGAACAAAATATGGGTACGCATCTTTTTGGGTCACCCTGTAGCTTCTCTGAAAGTTGACAATGTCAATTTGATCTAAAAAAACCTAAGAAAATGTAAGATAATAGAAATCTTAAAATGTGTGGTGTCTACCTTGAAGGGCAGCATGATTTTAGATTCACAGAATGGGTTGCTACTTGCAATTCTCTTTCAGTCCAACTTTTTAAAACCCATATTGTGGAAGTTCTAAACTGGCTATGTCCAACCTGCGGCCCTTGGGCTGCATGTGGCGAAGGTTTTGTGCAGCCCAGTTTAGGTTTTTGCTGTAGTAAAAGTATCCTACATACTGACAACTGGTACTTATTTTGATAATCATTAATTTGACATTTTTGTTGTAGGTGGTCCACAGTGCCGCTTTATCACGTCTGTTAACATCGCAGTTAGGGTTCAAACGCTTTCAGGATATTAGCTTTAGCTAAATTTAGTTTGTTAAGATCAAAGTGAGCCATTCAATGTGTGGCCCTGGTTAAGATAGGTGACATAATTTTTGGCTCAGTGAACCATTTGGGTTGGACATAGCTGTTCTAAACAAACCCATGCAAGTTTAAAAAATCCAACATAAAAGTTTCATACTCATCTCACTCTTTCCAGACACAAATGCAATGCATTGCTAGTATTGAGTAATCTAACTTCTCATGATTCCACAAGCATGCTTCAACACTTCATTCATAACCTGAACTCACAGAGTAGCATTTTGTTTTCTCAATGAAAAACCACCCTTTCTTAAGAGACATGAAGCTTTGTGCAAACAACAATGGTTTAAAAAACACCCAAGGGAAATATTGTGCAAAACCAAACCCAGGCAGAAGTAGAATTTTCAGGACAAGATTAATTAGAAGGTCAATGAAAACGTGGTGAACCAAGTTTTCATTTGTATGTTTTATGATTGTAATCAATAGCTAACATGTGTCTTAATAAATTATTATTAATACATGAGTTGACTTTTCTTGTTGTTCTAGCTTTGTAGAACAGTTGCATCAAAACAGCACAAAACAAATGTTTTAGTTTATGAGTGTGCTTAGAAATTTTAGCTATCCTTTATGCACTAAAGAATAGGTGTGAATCCTCAGCTGGCGCAGACTGCAATGCATGCAAAAATCCTACTCAAATTCTTGTATGTTACTGTTGAATGGAAACCTCTATAGATTTTTTATATTTTTTCTGCTTTGTTTGAGCTACTCTCTTTCAACCAGCAAAAATGCCTCGAGGAAAATCAGCCAGAAGTCTTAATTCAGATACCAGTGAAGGGGACATGGAAGGATATGGTAAGTTTTTTTTTCTTTTCCTTTACCCTTTTTTGGAATGCGTGAATTGACTTTACTGTGATTCCACAGAAGTGGAATTGGAGAAACTGCAAAGGAAATATCGAATAATGGAAGGTGATCGACAAGCATATGCTCTTGAATCTCAAGATCTGATTCGTCGACAACTGTAAGTGCTCAAATACTGCATAGATTTTGTGAAAATTGTTAATGTGGTACGCTCTTGAACAAGTTCCCAACATTGCAAATTTGCGCTGATGTGCCAAACTAATATTTTTGTTGGAATTTCTTTGTGTGACTTACTGGTGTATCTTTAAGGGTAGTACTACTCGTAGATGTTATAAAAGTCGATCACTTAGCATGTTCAGTAGTTCACACAGTAACTATTTTCTTTCAGCTTGCAAATTACTTTGAGGTCTCTTAAACACTGGGGTTCTATCAGTATGCTCTTGTGACATTTATTGTGCTATTTAGAGCTGAAATCGAAAGCTTGACAAAGGAGCGTGAAGAATTAATGAAAAATTTAAATCTGGCTGAAAGCAAGCGCAACCAAGCAATGGATAAAGACAACATCGCCAACTTGCAAAAACTTCTTGATGCAAAAGGTTTGTGTTGAACACCTGAATTCAGGCGATGTGTTCCAAAATTATTATTTAAAAAATGCAATGAAGAAGAAAGTGTTGCTCTTATTTGAAAAAAGAATAGTAATGCATTACCAAATTTTTGAAAATACATTTTTTTCAATCTTTTTAACAAAATCTTTTCACGTGTTTTATCTCATACGCAACAAGCTGTCAGTCTTCGGAAATGTTGAACTACGTCATCAGTTTAAATTGTTTACGTTTTGTTTGTCGTATGGGTTTGGAACAGGTTATGAAAATTAAAAATCTGTTAAGTTTACAGTAAGCCGAAAAAGATCATGGGCGAAGTGGATGTTGACCCTGCCCGATATCACAACCTTTTGTTTTGTCACAAGCTGTCTTCAGCGAACATTCTTTTCATTTGCAGATGACTGTCAGGCGGAGATCGAACAAGAGAAAAAGCTTCAAGCAAAGTTGGATGAAGACATCCAGCTCTGGGAACAGAAAGTGGAAGAACAACGAAAGAAAATGGGCGGAGCAGAAACTACAGGAGCCGTTGCGCAGCAAACGCAAAAGCGAATGAGTGTGCTGGAAGGCCGACTGGATAGAGTGAGTGTTGCATATTATCTGGCAGTGTGAAGTTGACTGATTGTGATGAAACTGCACGATTGTTTGCCTGCAGGCTCTATCCAAGTTCAATCTCATCTTAACAAGAAATAGCGATCTTCGTGAGCAAATCGAAACTCTCAGAATTGAAAAAGGAAAGTTTCAACAAACTTTCAAAAAGTTCGAAAAGGTACTGATTTTTGTTCAGCACGTATTTTCTGTTTCAGCTAAAACTTCATGTTCACAAAAGTAAGTCTCTGTCTTGCTGCAAACTCGTCAGTTCATGCTTTTTGTAACGTTGTACGTACCATTTGTAGCAAAGTAATTACATTCAGAATCATTGTACCAATGCTCCGAATTTCTTCTCTAAAGTTTTTATGATTGCATTAATCTCATATTCACACGACTTGTGTTTCACTGTGACCAAGACAAACGAAGAAAAATAATATATTAATTGTTCCTCAGCGGCCAATGTTAACTCGCGCTTCAGATATTTGGTGAAGTTCATGGCGCAAATAATTCAGGTTTATTTGCAAATTGCCATTTAAGATGCTTCCTTTCCAGCACAAAAAATCCTGTGAGTTATTACGTAAGACAATTTTGAAATATCTGACTTATATTTTTACGTATAAACTTATCGTACATAGGACTATAGAGATTATTACAGCACTCGAAGCATCTAGATTCTAGAGGGACAATTTGGTACAATTGTTCCCTAAAAACAACCCTGGCTTTTCGCCCTTATGACTAATATTGTGACCCCCCGGGTACACCACATACAAATGAAGGCGACGGCAGTCTTTGTAAACGTGGAACAGAACAGGGCAACACTGACGTTTTGGTAAATTTTGTTTCGGAAAATAAGGGATGCTTTTTTTCCATCTTCCATTTTAATCCAAAAAAATAGCTTCACGAGTCAACTTATTCAAGTCATGAAATGTTTTTGCCAGTGCATTGTGAGTTAATAATTGTAATGACTATAGCAGTATTAAAAAGACATTTGGTAACATATCTTGGAGCCCTTCTTCATTTCCTCCAAGCGCCAGCTATGAATTGCCAATGGATTATTGTTATCGCTAACATTAAACCACGTACATCAGTGTGCTACACCAACGCGATGTGACCGTTTACTTCAGGGGTTGAAGCATCTGAAACGAGAGATCGGTCAAGTGATCGAGGCGTCCACTCTCGCTTACGATCAGAGAGATGAAGCTCACAGCAAAATTGTTCTCTTGAAGGAGAAAGCCGACAAAGATCTGCAACTTTTCAATGCAGAAATAAAGGTAGAGATACGGATTGTCAGGCCCGAAACCAGGAAGGGCACAAACGAGCAATTGCCCTCCAAAATTTTCAAAAACAATGTGCATGCGCCAATACCGTAAGTTTGTTGGTTTTTAGGTACAGCAACAAATTACGATTAGTTTCCCTCCTCCCGAAGGTTTCGGCTCGTTGCGTTCCTGCGAGATGTGCAGAGCTATTTGCTACGTTCGGCATTTTGGGGCGATAATGAAAAAAATATCACAGCTAAGGTTTTGAATATTTATGGCTACCTGGTGTCTATTCGCTGTTCTGCGTTCAACGCGTAAGATGCGAGTTGATTTTTCAAGTTGATTAAAGAGGAAATGTGATGTTTTGCTTTATTGTGTTGATTATTTGCAAGAAGATTTCTTTAATCAATCGCAGCTGTGAATTTTCATCGCCTCAAATCGTTAGGGACATTGAGAGAAATGTCGGTTGACCGCTGAACATAATGCATTTAACGTTCCAAACTTCTTTGCTATAGGAGCTTCAGCGCGTGATAGATCACGACAAAAAACTTCGCGATTTCATGTCAGCGAAAGGCTTTTCCCGCGGACAAAGTGGCGCAGATGGCAGGAAAGGTAATGAAAGAAAGCAAGTTTTGTAAAAGTAGTTTTTGCGACTGTCCATAACACTGTGTCCTCACTCAGGCACAGACGTGAAAGGTGACGGAAGACTCAGCATCGAATCATATGAGGCAGCGTTCCAGGAAATTGAAGAGATCACGGGCAGTAAAGATATCAGCACAATCGTTTCAAACTTTATTAAAGGTAAAATGATCTTTTCTCAGTCTGGTACCATGATGTTGTTTTGCGTCCCCATGTTTGAACCTGAGGTCTTTCGGAAACAAACGTACTATATTGGAAAACGTACTTGTGACATTGACGGGACTTTTCGACGCCCCCGTAGTGATTTGGCACCCGGGTAATTGTGGCCCCCTTTCCCCCCCTCGTTACGCCCCTGTGTTTTGGCACCATGATGTTGTTAGAGTGGTTTTCCACTTGTAGATCTTGGACGAGTTGACACGCCATTTTTGTTACTGCATTAACTTGCCAAGAGGACAAAGTGCTCTTTATCACGGGAAATAAAAAATAAACACGGTTTGGTTAACCGAAATGATTTTGTAGTGAAGAGGGTCGGTGCCAGATGGTCTGGGGCCCCCTCAAGCCTGGACGTTGGAGCCCCCAATGTACCGTGCAATATATTGCATTTAACTCAGAATATTTAGATAAATAGAAACGGTGATTTATTTTAACAAATGTTTATAAAAGCATGTTTCTACAGCGTCAACATAATATATAAAGCAGAGATACTATAACCAACAGCATTAATTAAATTTCAAGCTAGGAAAATAACTTCATTGTTCACCTGTAAGAAAGCAGACAGATACTGCATATGTAATGTAATACAGTAAAAACCACCTAACTCGACACTTTTAGGACCGGTGTTTTGGCAGGTTGTGTGGGTATTAATTGTGCACTTTCAAGGTATACCGATGACATACAAGAATGGCTGCCTAATATGTAAAGTAATAAATCGGAAGATCTAACGAACATATTGCGTGTTTGCCACTAGCCGTTCGTCAATGAAATTCTTGCTCTTCTGGTGTGAATTCATAGGTAAACATCCTACCGTTTCGACCAATCATACGACAGGTCATTTTCAAAAGAAAAACAAAAATGGGTACGAATTAGCGATAAACAGCAATAATAGCTAAAGTTACGCATAAACGAAAAAGGCGCTTTTGAAAAGTAGTGACGAGACCAAAGAGTTCAACATTTACAGCAGTCACTGTCAATCAAAATTTAGAGGTAGTTATTTAAAATCAAACAGTCAAATCAGATAGAAACTACCAGAGCGTAAACTTAATTGAAATGATTAATCAAATAAAATTTCATTGTACAAGCGCAGAAAGTGATTTGTTAACTTTATGCTTTGAAGGGGCTGCCTAACTTTATCATTTAACGTTCGGGTGTTTTCCTAAATTCACACCATAGGAGCAAAAATTTTGACTGATCTAACGAACAGTTAGGCTACGATTTTCCTAACAAGCATAACAACAATGAAACTTCCATTGCAAGACCACATAGACCAGGGGTCGGCAACCTGCAGCTCCGAAGGGTGCATGCTGCTCTTTGGATCCTCTGAAGGGGCTCTTTCTGGATTTGACAAAACTTGGATTTTAAATGTGCATTTGATTAGTATTAGAATTAAGTTCAAGTTGATCGCAATTTAGCCTGTTCCCCTGTGAATTCGCATGAAAACAAAACGGTATCAACGTTTTGCGGCTCTTCACCGATCATACCTGCTGGACGAAGAAGCAGAATATGCTCTTTTGTTAAAAGAAAGACCCCCGACGTAGACAAACACGACGATAAAAACAAAGGCACGCAAAGAATAAAACATTTTTCTAAATTACTAGCTCGAATGTGAGTAAAAAGTTTTACCTGTCTATGGAAAATCGTTGAAAAACAGGGAACTATTGTAGACAAATACACAATGCTAGTTTTAACAGTGAATAAAATTATCTCCAACTTTAGCTAAATGCTTCAAAACGCTGCTGTGAAACGATTGCTCACTGGCTAAAATAACTGTACTGTCATGACGGATACAGTGCTATTGATTAAATAACTGGATTTCTGATTGGTGCAAAGTGTTGCGTTTTCATTGGACAATTCTGATGCAAAATACACTGGATATTACAGGCGCGGGCTTCAAATACGATTTTGCTTGATTGTATACCATGAAAACCGGCAATTCTATTCTTGTGCAGTGAAAGGATCAACACAGGTCTACAACATAATTTTCCTGAATAATTTCTTACTAGACTATACTAAAAATGCTTACAATCAACGTGGATTCAGCAACGTTGCCTACACAGCTGCCAGGTTACCAAGGCAAATGCTGACAATGAAGCTACCCAGAATGCACTTCGCAATGCTTGGCGTGACACGAAGCTATGGGTCGTGGGAAGATCAATTTCTTTGACGTATTACATAAATATGAATATTGAAAGGGGAAATGTGTGAAATCAGTTGTTGGTGAGTTCAGTTCTGGTGTGCCTGTGTGCCCTAACAAAAATACTCAGTCAGATTTGGGGGTCCTTTTTTGACACGGGGGTACGGAGGGCCTTTCCTCCGACTTTAGGTGTCACTGTCACCTAAAATCTATTCTAGATCCCCTGCGAAATACTTTTTGTAATACGCTGCTTGGTTATTTCTCTCACCAGCTGCCACAGCACTGATGTGAGTGCTTTTTATTTTCAGTCGAGGACAGCAACTTCGCTTTGTTTAATTATGTCAACGAGCAAAACAATGAAATCGAAAGACTCCACGATGTTATTGTTGGGGTGAGTTGTGTATGTTATTGTTGGGATGAGTTGTGTGCAGTGCATTTGTGACTTGTACTCGCCGTCCGTGTGTCCCAGGTCCTAATGCTTATATTGGGGATTTTGTGAAAAAGTTACCTTCATGATGAACATATCGGTTTAAGAAAATGTTAGATGTCGTAAAACTGTTGTTCTACAAAAATCAACTCTTGAATTTGTCGTAATTTTTTTTCCTTGCGTTCGACGAAATGAATTATAATTCATTAAATTGTTATTTCACCCTTCAAGTGACTTTTTCGTTTGTGTAAAGATGTTCGTGCAAATGACGAAAGAGGCAGTGCTCCACAATTTTGGCTATCGGCATAAAGTAGGTAATAACCTGAAACTGATAAATTGAATCATGTGCAAATTCGTCCGAATGGCATTTTACCGACAACAATGTCGAGAATAGAAAAACTACCCAAAGGGCTGATTGCCGAAACTACTAAGTTCCCAAAGCAACGCATCGAAATAGCGAGCGCACGAGATGTCCTGGTTGTGAGACTGAGAGCTCTGCAGAAGGCTGCTCGTCGGCGCTATGCTACAGATCGATATGTGAAGTGGGCAACATAAAACTACGCATTAGCACAGCCTGATGTCAGTTGCATTTCACCTGGAATTACACGGCCGCGCCGGAAACATTGAAATGCTGCGCAGTGGTTTCTGATCGTTGTGAAGCCGTCGATCTCAACTCTCTTCCCTTCAATCCCAGTCACCTCAAGCAAAGGCCTTATCCTGTTCAACGTGCATTGCTCTCTTCCGCTCGCCACAACAGTAAAGCGACGCCAGGCATAAATTTCGTTCGCTTGCATGCGTGTGGGCTGCACACATATTCGGACATTAATTTGCTACATTACAAGACGTCAGATCTGCGTAATGCATCTTTGCTTTCATAGAGCGTGATATGTGTAAACGCATAGCATAACAACTGCAAATCTCTGTGGCATCAAGTCCTACCTGTCCACCTGTAGTTGCGATGTCGCGGCATAAACAATCACCATTTTGACGTGGTTTTGCTTTTTTATTTATGTGAACCACATTTCAATGCTTATAACGACGCTTCGCTTGCTTAGATTCAAGACAGCATCAAGGAGTTCCGCAACGAAGGCTTCAAACTCGAGTCAGACAGGCGTGAGATCCTGAACGAACTGGAGCAGGCCACGAAGGCTGCCGTGGTCAAAAGCAAAGAAAACCAAGAAATGTTGAACGCCACGTTGAAAATCCTGGATCAACTAAAAATCGGTTTGTAGATAAAAATCAAAGATGGTGGCGTTGGTGTTGTTTGTTTTCGAAGTGGTTAATTTTCTCAGAAAAAATCTATACGATACAATTGAATGAAAACTTCGTCTTAAAACGATGCCGGTTTAGAGTTTGTTGTGACAAAAAATATTGTGCATTTACGGAAAAATGCACATGTTTGTTCCAAAAGATGCAGCGGCCGTCACTTTGGCCGAACCAGACAATACAAAAAAGAGGAAAAAACAAATTAACATCAAAAGACATACAAGCAGCAAAAATATTATTGAACACAGACAGAAGTTATTGAAATTGCAAAACAACGCTAGCAGTAACGTACCTCGTAGATTTCCATTCTTCGTGAAATGGAAAACTATGCGGTAATCCCCTAATTTGAAATGTGCTGGTGTAAACGCCAATTCACATAATGCAGTGTATAGGTTATGATCAGTTTGCAAAAACTTTAATGTTATTGAATTTTGATCAAATTATTATCATAGAATTATGGATACTACTGTGCAGCACAGAATCAAAGTCACTTCAAATCGTGGCCACTGGAATGGCAACATGCTCTAAGGACGATGCATATCGTTACCTAGAAGCTACTTTTGTAGTACTTGTCTATGTAGTAAGAGACCCGCTTCAGCTAATAAAATGCTATTAACGCAAATTATGTCAGAAGCAGATACAAAAACTTTGAAACATTTGATGACTAAAAGTTAATTGCAGTGCAAGCATTTGCATTCTTTAATGTTAACACCACAACTGCTGGATATTCCGCATCACACTTTAAAGCGGAAATCGCTCAAACACAAACTTTAATGCTAAAAGTTGCAATGAAAAGGCAGGTATTCTAGCAAACCGTTAACTGCATGCAATTACTAATCAGTGTCTTTGAAAACTCTAGCAATCCAAAATAACGAAATGTTTTTAAGGCACTGAAGCAACTTATTCCATAGTTAGGCACTACTGTAAAAAAGACCAACTGTGCTGAGTTTGTTTTGAGTAATTGCAATCAATAATATTGATTTGGTGCATGTAGAGTCCTATATTTGTGTGCATTTGAGGCAAGCAGTGTTAGTTTGCTTTGAACTGATCAAGCAACACATTACTGTAAATTTTAAACATAAGTTTTCCAATTGGCTGTTAAACTTTATCGATATCTAATAGAAGTACTGTACTGACTTTACATAAATAGTATGTAGAGGAATACGTTCGTCTCGTTTTATTTTACTCACAGCCATAACTACTGTTGTTTGTTTCCTACAAATGATGTAATATAGTTTTGTTGGGAGTACCCCATGTCGCAATTTCATGTTGTGAACAACAGTAAACTACTGCGTTCCATACTTTTGTTAGAACTGAAACACTAATGATATTTCGGAGTTTGAAGAGTATGCTAGACACCCTTGCTACCTTACTGCTTGTGTAGTTTATGTACGCTGACCTGAAGTATAGCTGCAGGTTCATGAAAATATGTTGAGGTCTCCACACCCTCACGTTTATTAAATGGAAAGCATGCGCCTAGGTGGCGCTGTAAACAACCGGGCTCGTTCAGTCAATTTAGTTTCTTGATCCACCTTGTTTCACGAGGCACCTTGCCCAAGATCAGCATCAAGATAATCGTTTTACTCACATCAAAGGAACGTCATATAAGAATCGGCATACCTTCTGAAAGAACAAAAAGTAGTAACATTACATATCAAATGTAGAGATTATTTGTGATTTGTACTGTGAAAACAAACACAAATTGTGTGCATGTGCAAACAGACAAAAAGGTCAAGTTTTTTTGAACTAACAGGCAGACTTACAAGTAGGGCAGCTCGCCAGGTCTTTACCTAACTTCACCGCAATTTCGCCTTCATGATGGTGTTTGGAAGGCATATGAATGACCTACAAGATTTTATGAAGTCTTACGCTACAACCCTCGTGTTCTCTCGACTGAATCCTGAGCTGTGGTCAGTGAAGACCATGTTGATGAGTGAATACTTGACATCACTTGCGCGCTTTACGCAGTTCACAGTGGGGACGAGTGTTGACGCCAAAAAATAGAATTGCATTGGATTTGAATCGTTTCCTGAAATTGCAAGGGCTTTATTGATTGTGCTGTGAAGCGGTCGCCGTAAAAATATGTGTAAATCATTTCGGCCGTAGCTGCCTGGCTGGTGTGAGAGATGAGATCAGGAAGAACTCACCACCATCGAGCAGTGATTATGCCGGGAAGAGGCAATTTTGCCGATGTTTTTCAATGAAACCCCGACATTTCAATATCACACTTTTGCTTGCTGCAGTTTTGCTGTTATGGTTTGAAACTGAATTTGTGATTATTGCAGCTAGTTCTGATAAATTTAAGCATCGATTGTTCGCGGCCGCTTGGTCTTGGAAAGGTAGTTTTGTCGCCTTGTGAACCATCGCACCTGTATGTTGGGTGGCGTTCAATTTTAAGCACCTCCTCAGGTACCGTGAGTGTAGAGATACCTAGATGTCCCTGTTTGGGTACAAGCATGCGCGTCTGTTTTATTCCCCGCAAATACTGCTCACTTACAGATAGGAAAAAACAATTTGATAGACTATGGGGAAAGCGCCCTGGCAGCTCCTTGCTATGAGTAAAAAACAAACATAGTGAACTGTTTTGGTACTTTTTCAAGGGATTTTCGAAGCTCGGTAGAGGACCTTTCCCAGTAGTATTTCTAATCTTTTGAAAGTTAAGCTTGTCGATTAGATTTGGAATCTGATGGCTACTTGATAGCTGCGACTTGTTTTTGTTGCACTGTCTCGAAACAAACACTACCATTAGTTGGTTTAGGATTTCATGCTCCCGACCTTCGTTCGTTATGTCACACAGGAACACCCTGTAGTTTGGCTTTATTGGAAAAATCCAAGTTTCGATGCGCATGCCTCCATGTTCAAGTGTATTTGTCCCCCCCCAGGTGTCAGTTCGCTCTTCACGCGGATCCGGTGCGACAGCGGAACGCTGAGCGACCTTCTCGGAAGCAGTGAGGGAGTGAAAGACGACAACATCATGCAGTACCTCGGTATCATCGAGCAGCGCGCCAACGAGCTTCTGGCGGCGCAGTCTTACATTGATTCTCAAGTAAGTTCGCGCCGGCAGGTTTCGATCGAACAACACGAAAGAGCGAGAAGTTGTTCCCATGTTTTCGGGCAGTACGAAAGAGGCGCTACGCGTTTTTTTGCAGGATTTTGAAAAGCCGTACGACCCGCAAGAGACTGCACGGAGAATCCTCGGACAAGTTCCGGTTGCTCCAGTTCAACAGTTGCTCATCGCTCCACCTTCCACAGGGTTCGTGTTTCTATTACCACCTGTATTCGTGAAAATTGTGTTACAGTAATATGGTATGTCGAAATGTATGCAGTAAATTAAGTCAGTTGGAGAACGAAACCGTATAGTTTCATGTTGAGGGTAATGTGCTTTAGATCTGCTTTTTGTTACAATTTAGCTTTCTTGATTTTTAAAGAATATTGAACAGGTCAGCGTGCAGCTCATTCTTATCCAGGAGGTAAACAGTTGACTGAGCACTGTCAGTTATAAAATCTGCTTTTGAAAAGAATGCAAAGGAGTTTTATCGCATTGTGAAGTTTCAGAAAGTCTGAAAGGCATATTTTTTCGTGAAGGAAAAGTTATTTGACTGCGTAACGTAGAAAAGATTAAATCATTGACAATGTAGCATGTGAGAAGTTTGTGTTGTGGAAATTTATACAGTAAGAAGAGCCTTCAGTCAGTTTAATGTGCCTTGAGAAGGTAGGAAAGGAATGATATTGCATAGTCCAGTCAATACAGCAGCAAACGTGAAATGTTTTGCCAGGGACCTGAGGCAGAGAGCGATGCAGAACAAGCTTCTGGCGTCTGTACTTCGAATCAAGTATGTTTGTTTTCAAGTTGTGTAAAGGTTCTCGCTCAGAATTTGTTTTGGGCTTATGATGAGTATTTTACTTATCTGTATATTGTGTTGCTAAAATCAGTTGAATGCCAGTGATAAAAGTGCCATGGTCAGGCACATAGCCACGGGGGGCATTCGGGGGCAGTGCTGCCCAAATTGTTTTGTGCCCCTCCAAATTTTATTATGCCCAGAAAAAAAATTTTAAACATGAAATAAAAACAAAAACCTTGTCCCCCTAACATGTATTCCCCCCAAACCTAAAACCCTGGCTACGGGCCTGACCATGGTCACTCATTCACGCAATCCAAAATTTTGCGACCTGTCAGCCCTTCGTATGCCTGCTGCAGGTAGTTTTTCCACGGTCGTGGAGGCGTTTCCGAGCGTGCGGCATATATATGCGGGTTGTGATGTGTCGATTTTTGCATCAACCATTTCAGAGACGACTACGACAGCGAGGAGATGGAGGCCAAGAGCGATGAAGAAAATCGACCACTGTCGCAAGGCGAGCTGAAGGAACGGATCATGAAGGGGGTAAGATGGTGCGAATTCCGATAAGTGTGACGTGCACAGTGATGGTGGGAACGTTTTATTTAAAAGGATTGTACTAATGAATGCGGAATGGGTAAGCAGAGGTCTTGCTGTCATCGGCAGCACTTTTTCCTTTGCAACTGTTCGGCAAACCTTGAGAGTTTTGCATTCAGCAAATTTACCCAAACTTTTTGTAATGACAAGCACCGGAAAATGTCATTTATAAGAAAAGTTTAAGGTTTCAAAAATCATTCGTTGCAACCGTAGTTTATTTTTATCTAATTTTTCACAAATGTGAAAGTGGTACTGTGTGAAAGAAGCGAAATTTATTTTTGTAATTTTTTACATTTACGCTTCAAAGACTTTAGGTTAGGTCGACACTTCCTAATGGCGGAAATCAGCAGTTGTTTTGATCAAACTGAAATGCGACATTCGTTTTCTGCACAGCTTATCAAAGCAAATCATTGTTTATTCAGCATCCGCAAATACGCCTTTCTGCTAGATTATAACAATATTTTTTCCAGCAACTTCTTAAATTTAATCTCCCGGCTAGACCCGGCTCTGAGAGCTAACTAAAGAAAAATCCTATACTCTTCGTTGCTGTAGCAAGACCACGTGCAGTGTTTTGTCATTTTCCTCCACACCGGCTGTTTTTCTCCGCGATCATCAGTTGCTTTCCGCTAGGTCTTGAAAAAAGAGGCTGCTGCTGCCAAAAAAGGATTCCGGTACGATCTGTCTGCTGCCAAGAAAAAGTGAAGTGCAAGATCGAATTGAGCTCACCTACCTTAGTGCCTTGCAGTTTCGCTTCAAATCCCAGCTGCTCATGTTTAAGTGCAAAATATAACGAATGTTTTTCGTCGTGCAACATTCATTGATTCGTTCGTTTGTTTGTCTTCGCATGGCGCTGTGATGTTTGCGACAAATATTTCGAATTCTTCGTTCCACGTTTTCTGCGCTGTTCGACCAAATCTTCGGTATACGCATGGATTGTCTCAACTAGTGTAAGTGGCAAAATAGGAAAAGTGACTGGCTTTTGATTGAAAAAACGAGTTTCTCTGGCTGAATAAGTACGGGGCGACGTACCCGTGCGTTGCCATGCCACCTGTGAAAGTCACATGCGTGTATTGCTTCCTACCAGATTATTCTCTTGCATCGACAATAAACTGGGCTCAAAAATTAGTTTTTTTAAATTATTGTATCATTTAATTTACCCAAAACTCAAAATCTTTACCGAACGCACAGCGGCGTAACGAGGCTAGATGACGCCCGGGGCAAGAAGCAAGTTTGGCGCCCCAATGTTCAAACCTGAGGTCTTTCGGAAGCAAATGTACTGTATTGAAGAAAGTACTTGCGACGTTGTTGGGACTTTTCGGCGCCCCCGTAGTGATTCAGCGCCCGGGGAATTTTGTCCCCCTCGTTACGCCCCTGCGAACGTACGATCTTTCTCGAAGCTTCGATTTCGAATCAGCATTCCATCGCATTTTCGTACCTGACAAGTCGCAGCATGAGTTACGTGTGACCGCGCACTCTCTCCAATGTTTCATCACCATTTGCTGTACTGTCGAAGTATTTGCACCCATTGTTTCAGCTGTCGTTCTTAAATGTCTTGAACCGTTGCACGCCGTGTAAACAACTAGCGTGACATTGCCGATGCGTTTGTACACCGGTGCAGTAATCTTGCGTAGTGCGTATGCTGTTATTACCTTGCGTAGTGCGTGCACCTTTAGTCTGCCCCACCTCTAGCAATGCTTGCTTTACATTTCTCGCGTGTTTCGTTTCTTTTTCGCCAAGTATTCGGTGCTTTATGTTTGCCGAGATGTGTCTGTCCTAGCGCTCACTGTCGCTTCAGCGTGCCCAGCCAATGCCAAACATTCTGTTAATTTTTACCTTTCCTGCATTAATAGCTGGGTTTAGGCAACAGTGGTTTCCGCTCGACGCTTGCAACAAGGGTGTGTGATGTTACTGCAGCACCTCAGCATCATCAATATGTTGGTGGCGAAAAACGTTATGTCAGTTTTTTGGGTTCCTCTTTTTCCAGAAATTCAAGAACAAAGAGTCCAACCCAAGTTTTTTGTGAGTTTCAGTTAGGAATCGATGTCTATGTTAGTTAAGCTGAAGCAAATGCTTTTTTGATTTCACATTTCATACGTACAAATTCATACGTTGGTAAGCTACCTACACGAAGAAAAAAGTCGTAGGTCCCCATTTTCATCCAGTTTTTGCCATGTTGCAATGGGTCGCTCCGCTTGTGTGGGTATGTTTTCTAAAGAAACTGCTACAGGACTGAATCCTTGGAATTTAATTCGTGATGACTTCATTGCCGTGAGTGATCAACTCGTTGCCAAGATGGATTTTGTAGCTGATTCGCTGTTTTTTTCGCGTGCTGTAGCTTTCGTAGAAGTTGGTTTACCTATTACCTTGCGTTCAGTTTAGTCTTATTTGCTTTATTTTCGGAAATAAACACATTCCCATATCTCTTCTGACTGACACAGGGTTGCCTAGTGTTCATACTACAGTACTATTCGCTATTACTTTTTTAACGTTATGCGTGTTTCTACCTTTTCCCAAATAGGCTACCGTGACTTTGGTTTGAACCTAAGCTTTTGCTATGAGAAACCAATCCTGATTTATGAAAGAGTCGGCTACAAAGGAGTTCCGTCGCCATGGTGGGGGCTTTGGTGGGCTTAGCCCCCCTAAACAAAGCTCCAAGCCCCCCCGAATTGAAATATGAAACAGTATAAGTAGAATTTTTGTCAAATTTGCATGTCTAACTCCCCTACACGAATGTTAAGCATCCTATTGACGACTTTCTGGCGACGGTGCTGCTACAAAGGAAACATTAGTCACCTGCCACTGAACTTTAGGAGCTGTTGTATAAGCTGAAATTACAAACTTTGATGTTTTATCACTGAAACACTTTGATGACCTGTCTCTGTGGCTTACCTTTATCATACTTGGCTCTTTACGAGGTCTCTGTGCTGATTCACGTTATTAATTGGCTGTCTTTGTTTTGTGTCTTCGATTTTCCTGGTAGCGTTCACAGCTTCGGCCAACACCTCTTCCTATTTATCATGAGGAAAACCACTCGTCCGTGTAATAACAATGTAATAGTTCGCCAAATGTTGCGATCGAACCGTTCGCACTGGCTGTTGCCAGTAGGGTGGCAGGCGGTGGACGAGCTGAACGATGTACACCAAGCATGTAGTTCCGCATTTCCTGATTGACAAATGGGGCGCCCCTGTTGTTGTGAACGCAACCAGTTAACCCAAAGACACAACAGAGAAGGAAAACAATCAATAATAGTACTCGACTTCGTATGTTTCCAAAGAAAAACGAAAGTAGAACGTGAGTATTTATCTACAGCAACGAGAAGGTAAGAGCGTGCTCCTCTCACCGGTCGTTTGAAACCGACACTGACACGGTCCCACTGGCGTCAAGCCTTTGTTAGTGCATGAGCAGGCGGCTTAATTTCAACTCGAGATCGGTATGATTGACAGACAACTTCGTCTCCTCGTTGGGGTAAGGTAAGCTCCGCTGTCGAACAAAGTGCCGGAAGTGGTGCAGTCGACCGTGGTGAGGATGACCGAGCGATTCGTGCAACTGACGGAGAGCACAGGTGCAAGGGCACACGCTCGAGACAACACATCGGGTGCAACATTGTAAATACCTGGTTTATGGCGGGTGTTATAATGCAAGTGACTGAGTTCCAAACGCTATGAAAGAATTACAGCACTTTTTTATTTTACCACGGTTCGTTTAATCAAACATGAACGAAACTGCTTATCAGTAACTAACGTGTGATGGCGTCCTTCAAGAAAATGCAGTCAACATACGTTCAGCCTCAATTTTAATAGTGGTACCCTCCTCGACAGCGGAATACCGCCTTTCACAACCCTAAAAAGTTAAAAAGCAGTGATGGAGTCTCGAGATTTCGCCTCGGTCTCGGGACCAGTTTTTTCTAGTCTCGATACTTTGCATGAGTTATTTTTTGTATGAAGTCTTGGAAGAAACAGCTCCTTAAAAACGGATTTACAAAGTAATTGTTCAAAATTCAGCTGTTCAAAGCGGCCAGTGGCTAAGCTTTCTTTGTTGATATGCTGCTATGGAGAAAACAATTTGCCCTCTACCCTGCTGAAAATTTGTACTGAATTCAATAAAAACAGTGTGTGTACCAGTGAAACCGCAGCGTATAATTTCTGCAACGCTTGCAACGAGACGTTAGGAGTACTTTGCTAAGGACTGTCTTTCAAATGATTTTGCAAGCAGTTTTGTTATCAAAACCCATATTCAAAGGAAGTGGGAGAGTGCCAACAAGTTTCTCTTATGAGAAGCCAAACAAAACGAGGTCTTTTCTTCGAAGTTCTTTTCAAAGCAGTCTGTTAAAACACGCTGGTGAGGTTTTTTTCTGCGTAATGCCGACTTTGTAAAGTTCAGAAATGCCTCGGAACTCTCTTGAGAAAAAGTTTTGCTCATAAGAGTTCTGTACAGAGAGTAAGTAATGCGTCGTGGCTGATCAGCTACTCTGACGTGCTGCTAGGCTTTACAGCCTTTCTGCGATTTCTAACCGACCTACGGTGTTGCGAATCTCTAAGCCAGGGAGCTAAAACGGAAATTCGGAGCAGTTGTGAAAAATCAGTTTAACGTAAAAACATGGATATTATCAAAAACTTCAAAACAAAAAACTTGACAATAAAAAATAGCAAATCTAGGAAATATATGTATAGCTATAAAATCAGCAGGAAGGCGGTACATCATTTCACTGCTAATCAGATACAGCGCTAATCTCGACTTTCGCTCATTCTGCTACACTGTAGCAGGTTGTCAAACTCATTTTCACTGAGGGCCATATTAACATTATTTTTTCCCTCAAAGGGCCAGTTGTAACTATTAAGACAGTGTAAATGTGGTCAGGGCCGCAACCAGCAGAAAATTTCGGGGTGGGGGAAAAGTCACTTTTGGCAACGATTATGACGTCATCGATGTGCAGTCAACCATGATGCGACTTTTTTGCTACGATCAGCTTACCAACATTGGTGGAGGAACGTTTTTCATCGTGGGGGCCATGGGCGTCCACAGGGGGGGGACAAAG
>Ga0210059_1007016_pt1 | contig 17974 bp, 11 predicted proteins | sample Ectturendosymbi2_FD_188042 | JGI IMG/M metagenome (GOLD analysis project Ga0210059, IMG submission 188042) | Ecteinascidia turbinata endosymbiont from Florida, USA - Sample 2 (SPAdes) (version 2) | ecosystem: Host-associated > Tunicates > Ascidians > Unclassified | place: Key West, Florida... | reverse complement strand
GTTAGTGTTGTGAAGTATACTTCTCTCTTGCATTAGTGAACCTGTAATTAGACTTAACTACAGAATGTTACTGAAGTCGCACCCCCTCCCCCTAAGCTTACTAGCAGGATCCGCTCTTGGCTGTATGCTTCGGCAGCCGCTTCACACTTTGTGGTGCTTGCTTGGTTGTTTCACAGTTTTCTGCTTCAGAGTGACAAGCTAATGGCGACAACACACGACAGACGTTATCAAGTGAAACATCGCAAAACTAACTTTATTGGGTCGTGGTAGAAAGGAGATTTTGAATTTGTCCATCTGCGCGCTTGACCGAACGTTTAAGGCCGTTTCAGGTGCCATTGCCGTTGTCCAGGCCGCTGATGGCCCGGAACCACAATTCTCGCTGTCCCCTGCCGCCAATAGGACCCGTTCAGCACGGAAACGTCAGTCGATCGGAGCCGGGGACCAAGATTCATTGGCTGTTCCAGGAAAGAAAGTCAGGTGAGACGCAGAAGGTGCTTTTCTTGTCATGGACGCTGATGTTGTTTAGATAATTTTGTGACTCTGTGTCCAACGCGGCATTGGTCGCGTACGACACCAAAAGCAGAAAAAATCACCAAACGCAGAAAAAATCAAGTCAAAAACTCTGCATAAACATCACATTTATAGGCTTCGTTCAGATATAAGTTTGTCACGGTCTGTCTTCGAACAAAGGTAAAATATCAAATATTTTCAGGTGTACTTTAGTGTGCGCCTTGATCATAAATCGATTCATTTCCGCCCATGACTGTTCTCTTTGCTACTCGGCTGGCAGGGTTTTGGTTTTAAGCTGATGTAAAGTGTAATTAGTGTTGATTGCGGTGGATGAATATTCTGGCTTCTTGCTGCGATCGCTTCGTCTGCATGCTGACGAAAGAACGTTGCTTTTTTTTTCGCAATGACGCTCCTTGTTTAAAGTAATGACACTTTTACCCAAAATCATCACTCCTGTACATCTGCTTACGATTGTCCTGACTTGCATTTGACTTAAACGATTCTGCTCACAGCGACACAGGCATTTTTTGGGTGACTTCTATTTCCCAATCGGAATAGAGTTTTTGTCAACGCTTGGGCTTTTTTCAGATACACCAGCCCTCCCCGCAATGTCCAGTTGACAAGCAAGCCGCCCCTTCCGCCGTCCTCCCGCAAGACGAGGAAAACGGCGTCAAGAAAACCCCCAGTGACCCCGTCTCGTTCGAGTTCTCGGATCAGAGTGAGTTTTCGAAGCGTTTTTTTCCCACACACGTCAGAAACACTCTTCCGGGTTGTGTTTAAAATTTTACTTCTTACGTCAGGCTCGAGCTTCGTCATCGGAACCCTCCCCGCAGACGAGTCCAGATAAAAGCGACGCCCTGAGGTGAGAGGGGTTTGGTCTGGGTTTAAACAAAAAGCAGCGTCAGAGGTCAGGCTGGTTGAGCAAAAGGCGTTGACCTCGGTTGCCAGGACAACAGTCGCGTTTTTGCGGTCGTGCCACAAACAGGAATGGTGAAAAGGAACTCAGCTAACGTGACGAATGCTTGGATCAGAAAAACCGAATGTTTTTACAGCGGTGTAGGAGGCGGGGTGCAGGGGGTGAAAGCTCACCCCCAAAAGTTTTGATTTGTCAAAAATCTGGGCAAAATCCTTGAAGTTTTGGGAAAAAAACTCTGAAAATCTGTGCAAAATTCCTGAAGTTCCGAGCAAAATCTCTAATGATCTAATGAAAATCCTAGAAAATTTGGTCAAAAATGGCCCCAACGTTGTTTGACTTCAAAAAACGGCGCCATACGTTTGCAGAAAAACAAATAAAGCTAAAAAATGAACTTGATGATCTTTGTGGGAGAAAATTTGTAGGCAAAAGTCGCACAAAAAGCTTTTCGGACAAGTTTGGGGAAATTCGGGCAAATATCCATCGCACCCCCAAAAATTCCTTGCTCCTGCACGTGCGGTTTTTGAAGGTGCATCTAATGAACAGAAATTATCCACAAACAATAAATTGCAACAAGAAGCTTGATCGGAGGTGAGTGAGCAGGAACGTTATCGACGTTTCTCATTTCAAGAATTGAACATACAATTGGCGATATACATGAAACGACCCTGTTAGAGTAACGCTTTTCAAACTGGTAGTTTGGTCAAGTGAAGAAGTTTAAGATCACCGTATTTTTCTTTAAGTCGAATTTTAGTCCAAAATAATGTCCGAATCCACGCAGGTCCATCGCCAAGTCATCGAGCGACAGCGAATCAGTTGCAAACGTCATCTCAACGACGCATTCCCCCCCGCCCGTGGCCACGCGGTCGTCTTCGAGAAAGAGGACGTGGAAACGGACCCAGGCTCCAGATGACCATCCTGTCCAAGACACGCGATCCGGCGCTGAAGCGTACGAGGCAAAAAGCGAAGTGATGGAGGTCGAGAAATCGAGCGACAGTCACGTGACGTCGCGCACGTCACAAAGGACCGCAGCTAAAGACGCTTCGCCGCCGAAGAGCACCCGGACCGGTTCGAAAAAAAGAACGGACAAACTGCGGAAGTCCGCCGACCGTAGCCCCACCAAGCAACTCGCTGTCCCCCAAAGCCCGTCGCGCTACAGGACACGCTCGACTGACCACAGCGCGTTTTCCGAATCGGACGAGGTTCCGGTCGTTGCCACCAGGTCGTCGTCAAGGAAACGAGCCGGCCTTGGCAACGAACGTAGCGACGCGACCGGAACGTCGACCGTGCGAAAAACGCCATCCAGGAATCCGCGTTCCGCCGCGTTGTCGAGCGGCTCCGATGCAGATGCCAAAGATCACTCGACCGTCACGAAGACGTCACCGCGACGCAGGACGCGCGCGTCCGAATCCCTAGCCTCGGAGCAGCCGGTCGTCACCAGGAGCTCGTCGCGACACAAGACTGTTGTCGCTGTTGACGTTTCTGCCGAAGCGCCCGATCAACCGGTCGTGACCAGGTCGTCGTCAAGGCGACGCGCGGCAATCTCGGCCAGTGAGAGTGCGCAAAAGGACCGCGCAGATCGGGCGGAAGACGCGAACTCGGCGAACGTCCCGAGTCCGGCAAAGCAATTGAAGCACAATGAAGTGGTCGCTCCGTCGCAAGTGTCACAAACCAGTGTCACGTCGCAACTGTCACTAACAAGTGTCGCGTTGCCAGTCGTCACGAGGACGTCGTCACGACGTCGGGAGAAGGCGACGTCGCGAGCGGAAGCGGTACAAGTCCCCGTCGGCGACGCTTCTGCACGAAAGCGCGGGAAACTGTCATCCGCCAACGAGTCATCTGCGTTCGTCGAAGCGACGTCTGGCAGTGGCGATGACGACACAGGCCAACACACCAAACGGTCGCCATTCGATGACAGCATAAAGCTTGTGGAATTTCCCGACACGGACATGCCATGCGAAACTCCAAGTGCCAAGGTGAGTAGATTTTGTTGAAAGTCAGCGTTTTACGTAAACCCGCCGTAGAATCTGAGCGCAGTGGCGACAGTTTCAGATGCTGCGCACGGTGCGTTCGCGTAAGAACTGCGCAAGAAATCTCGCCTTTTACCAGCAGAGTAGCGAGGTGGTTTAACCTTGGCATCGAGTGCAACTTCTTAAGATTAAGCAAAGGTGATAAAAGGAAAACCATTGTACCCGCGTGCACGGAAGATTAGCCCTTCTTTCAATAACAGTCCCGTTCTTGCCACAATTTCCTGCAAAGGAGACCCTCGTTTTGCTGATCACCTGGCAACCAACGTATTTCCTTTATTCCAACAATACGTAACAATTACTCACAAACGCGACGAATTCTCGTCAATTAGTGAACTTGTTTAAATGAAAGATCGATTCCACGTTCCACTAGATATCCTCAGTGCTGAAATCTTGAGTTTGTCTCTCTGGTTTTTACTTACTACGGCTTTTTTGTGATTTATCCATTTTCGTTTTGAGTTTGTTTGCTTTTCCTACCCTTTAGCCTTTGAGCATTTTCACCCGTAAGCACTGCTTGCAGATTTTAGGACTGAGTTTGCAGAGAGGAAAGGTATTTCCTTTATAAAAAAATGCTGACTGATTCAACTTCGTCACCGTTGTGGAGACTAGTTACTTGAAAACAGACATGTTCAAGTTTAAATCATCGCAAAGTTTGAGAGAGCAGAGCCCCGTCGACTCATTCCCGAAAGCTTGCAGCAAACTGAGAGCTTTTAGCCTCCCGACAACATGTTTCTTCTTTTTTCCGCAGATCCGGAGCGACAGAGCTCGAGCGACAAAATCGCAAACGAAGTCGCACTTCCCGATCGTCGCGCGACGCCGAGCCAAGGTTTTCCTTTACAACAAGAAGTACAAGTGACCGACCGCGTCCTGTTCGTCCAAGTCTGTTGCAATTTTGTTGCGCTCGTTTTTTGACAAACTGCCGCTATGAAAATAAAACGCTGGGAGAACGAGTTGCTTTGATGTTTTGTGCGGGACGCGCCACCCCGTTGTGCGAACTCGGGACGGGGCAGAGTCATAGGTTTTCAAGTCTGCGATTTTTTACTTTTACTTCTCACGTTCTCTGTTTTGGAAAAGTCTTCGATGCGTTGGAGCTAAAGAAAGTAGTTTGTAAACTGCAGTTGAAAAAGAAAGGTATCGACTTTGTCGTAAGTCATAAGCAAAGTTGAAAGCAAACATGCCTTCTTAATGTAAGCTGAGGATCCTACTGTCTGCGTATTTTTTCCTCTTCTCACCCGTGTTGAAGTTGCCAGTGAGAAATTTCATGTTGCTAAGAAAGGAAAACCGGGATAAATTTTCTAATCTTCCGCATTCGTATAGCTAAGACGTGGGATGCGGTTTCTTTTTAAATGGTAGCAGCCGAGGCTTCTGAGGTCAAAGAGCAAAACTCAGTAAGGCAGCTTTTCTGTTCAACTGGAATGATGCAACGAGAGTTGTTTTTTAATCGCGTTCAGTCCAGGTCAGTCCTACTCAATGCACAGTTGACAAACTCGTGCAGGATTTGTTCGCGGATAAATCCTCAGGGCAACTGCGTGAGTTGGGCTGTGGGCGAAAATCTTGCACAGAGTGAACCCAAGTCATAAAATTATCTCAGAGTAAACAAACCTCAACTGACCACTGGTTTGAGAAGTGCTGCATTTGACAACCCCCAACCTAAGCGTGACAACGATTCGTTTATTCGTTCTTTCAAACCGTTGGTCGTGAAGTCTTAACCGTGACATGTTGCTGGCACGAGCTCTTCTTTGGGTTGCTTGACTGACTGTTTTGGCGAAGATCAGTGCAACGAAATTCCTGAGTGATTATATTACAGATTACTTTGGCGTTTGCAGAGCTCAGTTTCCTAAACGATAGGTCGAGACAATCGTACAAATGTTTTGCACTTTAGGTATGCTCATTGTTTGGTTTCCTGTTGCCGAAAATTCAGACATTGCGGTTGCTTTATTTTGTAGTTTGTACATTGTGATTTTTTTTAACTGCACGAGGAACTATTTTGATAGGAAAAACTACAAAAACAAACTCTCAGGAAAACTTTCAATAGATGTCCAAATGCTTAGGCTACTTCACCAAAAAATTTGCACTGAAACTAAAGTCGTCTCGAAATTTAGCACTCTGAAAGGAGTTCGGTAATTTGTTTGTAGTGCATGTGTATTCACAATAACGTTGTCTGCAGTAAGTTTCACTTGTGCTTCAGTTAACTACAAAACACTGCTGATGAACACCAGAGATATGGTTACTGTAGAACAGTGGTTCCCAAACGGGGTGCCGCGGCACCCCAGGGTGCAATTTACAATGCTCAGGGGTGCCGCTAGTTAAGACCTTTTTCAATATACCATTAAATAATACATTTTCAAGATGCCATCAAAATTTACAGAAATTCCTGTGGGTTCGTCACCGGGTGTCGCAAACTATACTTCCCGTGCGTAGGGTGCCGCAACTCTAAAAAGGTTGGAAACACAGCTGTAGAAGCTAAAAACAAATGAACCAGGTGTATCAAGAACTCTTGTATCAGTGGTTCTCAAACGGGTGCCACTTGTCTCACTAAATCAGGAATTTTAAATTCCCGGGCGGAAATTTGTTCCAGGGAGGAATTGGAGAGGAAAAACTATGGATTAAAAACCTTACATTTTATTATTTGTTTATACAACACACGAAAACTGTACAACGAGGTTCGTTTAGATGGGAATGTATACAGTACGCGAGAACAGGCTGCTTTAACTGCAGTGTTTGACGTCATAAAAAGTCTTGTTTGGTTCATAATCGTCTGTTGTATATTAACAGCGGGTAGTGTGAAATTTTGCAATTATCTTGCCTGTGATTTATATTGGGGGACGAATTGACAGTGTTTGGGTTTTTCAGGGGATTATGAAAAAAAACTTTTAGAACCACTGTGCTAGATACTCCTGGACTTAACCAGTGATATATTTTTCAAACAATTGTGTGTGACAAACGAACAATATAATTGTTTATCTTCAAACATGTCACTCATTGTTTGCAATCAGTCGCATCGAACTTTCAACGTGGTTGTTTTGAGCGAATTGCGTCTTTTCCATGAGTGCCAAATTATTCCTGACCATGAGTTGGTTGTTCTCCCGTAAATAGCATTAGGCTTTGCATAAGAGCAGGAGTTGTGCCACCAGCCTCCGTAGTTCCCAAACTCATTGGCACAGTTTCCAGTAGCGTATCTGAAATACGGAAAATGCAATAAGAAACTCATGAATAAGAAAGGAATGAAACATTTTCTTTTCAAGTTAACCCTCCTATCAGAGGAAACAACTTCAAATCAAAAGCGGTGAAAAAGCCACTGGTCATTACAAAGGCAATGAAGTTAAATCAATCAGCAAACTTTTTATAGAACCTCGATTTCACGTAACTCAACGCATCATCAGTCATGAAATCTGGAAGCAATGCTTACGGATTAAAAGTTGAAGGGCTGAAGCAAGGGAAGAGAAAGCAAGCAAACTCAAGACTAAAATGAATAAAGCAAAACACAAACCGTGGCAATTGAAACTGGAAAACACGCCGCTCATAAATAATAATTAATCGCTCAGTTTTTTCTAAAGTTTCTGCTGTATTCTACTAAACCACGCAAACGTAATTGGGAAAAATTTATCAAAATTTTGCAAACTCTAAAGCATAGGTGTAGGAGCAAGAAAATTTTTGGAGTTGCGAAGGTTTTTGCCTGAATTTCCTCAAACTTGCCGAAAAGTTCTTCTGCGCCTTTTGCCTACAAGATTTCTCTCACAAAAATCATGAAGACGTTTTTGGTGTGACCTCCAAAAAAAAGGTTTTATTTGTTTTTCTGCAAACGTTGGGAAGTCAAACAACGTTGGACGCCATTTTTCACAGATTTGCAGGAATTTTTCCGAATTATAAATTTTGCCCCGATTTTCAGGGATTTTGCACAGATATTCAGCGATTTTGTCCAAATTTTCAGAGATTTAGACTGGATTTTCAACAAATCAAAACTTTTTAGGGTGCGCTTGGACAAACTCCACCCCCGCCTCCTCCACCACTGCTCTGAAGTCTTGTATCCAAATTATACACTGAATAAAGTTGAAGAACACATGGGACCAGTTATTGGAAGCCGATGTTTGCTGGAGCTTCAGTGATGAACAGAAAGTGAAAAAGATCAAACTCAATGCTTTTACGTTTAGTCTGCTCTTACAGGTCATTGTCTCTGTCTCTTGCTGTGAATCCCATTCCATTGATGTTGGCCTTAGCGCCTCCAGCAGAAAGAAAGCTGTCACCGGCAGTTCCGCTGTAGTCTCCAAGATTTACACGAAATTGACTTATTTCGTCGGCGACAATGAACTTACTGAAAATTTATCATGGAAGGTGCAGACAAGCAAATCAACCACATTGCAAAGGATTTGCATTGTAGGTGCTACAAACCACATGCACTTTTGCCTTCTAAACTTGAAAAGATTGTCTGAAAAACGTCCAGTCAGGGAATTTTTTGTAGCTATTGACGTATTTCAGAATACATTGTTTCTGCGATCAAAAGTTGTCAAAAACTAAAACAGTGAATAATGTTTCTAGGTGTAGATTTCCGACCTACACTCCACCAGCGCGGACAAGTGAAGTGCAGCCTAGAACAAAACAAAATGGTGAAACAACGACTTGAATGCCATTTGTGCCTCTAAAATATCTGCTGTTACAAACACCACGCTCTGCAAAACTTGCTTGATTTCAAATCTAAAGCGGTAGGGGCAACATTTCTTAAGTCACTAAAATACAAACAACTTTCCTGAAGAGGCAATGGACAACACAATAAATCTGTCAGATATAATATTTTTCCAAACGGCGCCCCATATCTAAGCCTTTGCAAGTGCTCTTAAGGTTTTGTACCTGCGACTAAAAGCGCTTTGTTGGGTCTAAAAAACATTTCTGTGTAAATCTAACAAATGTGTAGTTGGATTTGTGTTCGTCAAAATGTATTTCCGTGTGTGTGTAGAAATATAATCTAGCTCAGTATTCTTCAACATGGGTTCTGCGGAACCCTATTGTTCCGCAAAAAATGTAGTGGGGTTACGTGAGTTTTAAGGGTTCCATGAGGGTTCCTCGATTTTTAAGGGAAATGATTTCTTGCTTCAGTACGTTGATGCGTCATTATGAAAATATTTAGATCACCGTGCTGCATTCAGCTTCCAAGTAGGCCAGTTAGTTGTTCAGGAGGTTAAGTGCAGTTAATAGCCGAAAAAGAAATATTGATAGTAGTTGCGTTGCTTGTTCACTGTTGTGCAATTAAGAAGAACGTTATTGTTACATAATAGTTATGCGATGTTGCCGATGTAGGCTACAGTTCACAGAAGAAGAAGGCCACTTGAACTTTTTCAGTTTATTCAAAAGTAGACCTATAACCTTGGGACCTCTGTTACAAATATATTAATAATGCTGGGGATTTTCCTCACAATTGCCGTTAGTGTTGCTACCTGTGAGAGGAGTTTTTGGGAACTAAAACTGACCAAGACTTATCTTAAGATCTAGTATGAGCACCTTGCGGTTGAGAAATCTTGACACACTGTCTATAGAGCAACAATTGACAGATGAAATAAATTTTGCCATTGCCATTGAAGAATTTGCCAACAAAATCGCAAGAAAAGTTACTGTGTAGAAAATTGTAGTTTTCATTTCATAAATAAAGATGGTCCTAATTTTTACACTTTTTTTACTATTTTTCCCTATATATCATTTCTGCTTTTTGTTTAACTTTCACTTAATATGTTTGAGTTTTTTGGTGTGTATTTAAAGCATACCATATTTGAGCATGCAAGATTACTGTAATATTATGATGGTGCACACACTAGTTAATATTACAAAGCTTTAAGAGCCAGTCACTGTGCAATACGTATTTTTATGGGCTTCGGGGGAGCCAAACTCAAGGGCCGCCCCGGGCAGCCCACACTTTAGGTACGCCACTGGAAACGATCTTAAAAGAACTGAGCTATAATGAGTAGGTATATAATAAAATGTCCATAGCTTTTCTAGCTGTGTAGTCATGCTGTTAGCAGGGAGTATGATGAAGATATGACATCACTGCGGACTTAAGCGTGAAATGCACGGCACGCCATTGCAAAGTAGGAATTTTTATTAGAAACCATTAGGCTTACTAGCAAGGTTTAATAGATTACTGGCAAAATTTACTAGGAAATATTACTTTTACAAGCAGCAGCATAACATGAAAGTTCACAGGCCAACAAAAAAAATTTGATGTCAAAAGGCAAAGGATGTTGAATTGTTTTGGGGTTAAATCGGGGGCGCTGAGTTTGAAAATCCACTTAGTTTTGCCGAATTGGCTCTAGTTTTGGAGATATTTCTACTTTTATTTTTTTTCATTTTGCTTGAGCACGCTGCATTCTGAAGCATGTGAAGCTTCTTTAATGTAATATTACTGGTTTCCCATTCAAAGTTTAGTGTCCATTTACTCCATACAACCTACATGTATATCGATTCGTATAAAAACAAGTCATAATGTTGATTATTCACGAAAGTTTGATGCGGTTTAGAGCATTACTATCAGCTAATGCCATAAAATTTACGACTTACTCCTATCAAAATTTTCTCATTATTACGTTTATATTCCTTAGAGAAGAGTTATCAGTCTTAGTTCGTTGTCATCCCTTGTGCGTCAAAACAACCATGATAAGGCCTAAAGGCAGCATAGTGTGGAAAACATGTATCATTCAGCTAACTAAAGTGCTGGATTTTGTGGATTTAAGGACAAAATGAACGGTGAATTGCTGCTTTTTGGCGAATAGTTTAATGGTATTATATATTTATTTGCAGGAAAATTTAGTTACATTGTTTTGAATAAAGCTGTATATGAGAAAGTAGTAGAGATGAGCTCTAAGCGAAGGCAATGCCGAAACAATCCAGATGTATATTGCTACATTTGTGGTGAATATATGATGGCAAAGTACCGATTCAATGTGAGGGGTTTTACCAAGAGTGCTTATAAAGCCTGCTTTGGCATGAAGTTAGGGACCAACACAAGTCTTGGGCACCCCGCAAGGTGTGCAAACATTGTACAGAAACGCTGTGATTTTGGACCCAAGGCAAAATCAGTTCGATGTGGTTTGGGGTTCCTGTGGCATGGCGTGTGCCTAAAAATCACCATGATGATTGTCATTTTTGCATGGTGGATATGTCTGGATGGAATCAGCGAAAGAAGAAAAATTGGTATTACCCTGATATTGAGTCTGCTCGACGACCCATACCACATTGCCCTGAAGTTCCAGTTTTCACTTTGTTACCTGACCTCACTGCAGATGAAATGCTACTGGAAGCGATGGATGATACTGATAGCAGCGACAGAAGTATTAATAGCTCTTCCAGCACGGCTGCTGCAGCATCTTCGCTCTGAGCAAAACCAAAACCCTTTAGCCAAGGCCAATTGAATGACCTAGTTCGTGATCTCGGCCTATACAAGGAATTGTCTGAGATTTTGGCATCTCGTCTTGGTGAACATGGTGTACTGGATTCGGGGACTAAAATTACATTCTATCGTATAGGGATGATTTATTGATTCATTTTTTCACTATGGAAGATGACTTTGTTTATTGCAACAACATCCAAGGCCTCTTTTCAGAAATGGGTCTTCCAGAGTACAACCCAGATGAATGGAGATTGTTTATAGACAGCTCCAAACGGAGTTTGAAATATGTGTTACATCATAATGGCAACAAGTTTGCATGTGTTCCAATCGGACATTCCGTGATTGTTAAAGAACACTATCTGAATGTGAAGATGGTTTTGCAGAAACTGCGCTACACTGAGCACAACTGGGCCATATGCGTAGACTTTAAAATGATCAATTTTTTGTTAGGACAGCAAGGGGGGTACACCAAGCATCCTTGTTTTCTATGTTACTGGGACAGTCACGCTACTGATCAGCACTGGGTAAAGAAGGATTGGCCGACACGAGAAGATCGTGCAGTAGGCGATAAAAATATCAAAAATGAGCCATTGGTTAATCGGGATCACATTATCCTGCCTCCGCTTCACATAAGGTTAGGTCTGATGAAACAATTTGTGAAGGCTCTTGATAAAGATGGTGATTGTTTCAATTATATCGCCAAAACCTTTCCAGGTCTCAGCATGGAAAAACTTAAAGCAGGTATTTTTGATGGACCCCAAATTCGCAAACTGATGCAAGATGAAACCTTCACTGCCCGTATGACAGTGGCTGGTAGGGCTGCCTGGTTCTCATATGTCTCAGTGATACGAGAGTTTCTAGGTAACACAAAAGCTAGCAACTACCGGAACCTTGTGGATGTGATGCTCCAAAACTTTCAAGCTCTCGGTGCAAGGATGAGCATCAAACTTCACTATCTATTCAGCCATCTAGACTATTTCCCAGAGAATCCTGGTGATGTTAGCGAGGAACAAGGGGAGAGGTTCCATCAAGACATTAGGACGATGGAGGAAAGATATCAAGGTCGTTGGGACTCTCACATGACGGCAGATTATTGCTGGACATTGATCCGTGATTGTCCTGAACAAAACCATAGAGGGAAATCAAATAAACCACTTTCACCTTATATGCCAAAAATTTTTTGTTGACCAATAATTGGCAGCGAACTAGCATTGCTTTGCATAGCAGTACATTATCAGGAGGGTATTAAAATCAATGTAAACAAATGTGGACGTTTCTTGAAGTTTTCATCTGTGGAAAATCTATGTTTTCAGCACCGTAACCAGTCTTATTAGCTTTGCAGGTTAAATTGTTCTTTACTTTGCGATTAATCACTGCTTATTATGAGCGCAAAAGACAAGAAATCTGATATTTTCAGCTATTTTCAAAAGCTAAATGTGAATTTCTTGCTAGAAGTCATACTATTTCTTTGAACAAAGGGCTTTCAAACATATCTTTGCATTTGCGTTAATGCAAATGTGTGCGTGTTTGAAAGAACAAATGAGAGTCCACATTGTCTTTTGCGTGGGTTGCCTGGGCAGCGCTGTTAGCTGGAATCGCCAAGACTGCAACAGGCAAAGCTAGCAACGAGTGCAAAACACGTGGTCAATTGGCACTGGTCTGCGTTTAAAAGGTCGGATACGAATGTAGTTTTCCAAACAGCCATTTTCTTGATTCTGGTCGTAACAAATAACAAAAGGTCATCAGGCATTGATGGCAAAACCAACGACTGCCTTTCCAGAAATTGTTTATATTATCGTTATCTTGAGTTACGTTTCTGCTACTAACTGTTCTCTGAATCGTCTGCACCAGTGATTATCGTTTTCTGCTGATTCCCTCATGGTATGAGCGCTGCTTGTAAAAAAACTATCAGATTAAATTACTCAAAATGGTTTGGTATATTCGCTTAGTTTGGTGTACTTGATTTAATTCATTTCCCATTCAAGTTGAGGCACATCAAAACAATTAAAATATTAATGTGTGAAAACGAACAGAAGTCGGAGCCGGAGACATAAAAAAGAGAGCTCCGGATCCGGAGCAACACTCATGAAAACCAAGAGCTCCGGAGCTGGAGTCGGAGCCATGTTCATGAAGCGAAGAGCTCCGAAGCCGGAGCTGTGTCATTTTTACGACGGCTCCGCAGCCCTGAAATAATCCACACTGTAGCCGGGCACATAGACGATCTAGAGTAAAAATTTAAACATATAAATTGCTTTAGCAACAACCTTCAACGATATAGAAAATTAAAATTTGCAAGAAATTATCAAGACATAATAGTAAGCTACTGAGGTTAACTTATTGATCGATTAGTAGTTGAGCATTTTCTCCCCCTTTGTGTTGTATCGCTATTTATGCGTTGTTTCGCCCCCCTATATCCCCCTTTGTTTTTTTCACCTCCTTCCCATCAAAATCGCCCCAAGAGGGCGATTCCGCCCACTTTGAGAACCACTGTTTTTGTATTCATGTTTAGATTTACCATAATTTTTTAGGCTTAAACCGGGACAAGCCTGCCACGTTACTCTGCATTAAGTCAAGTTCGAGCTGACTTTCAGCATAAAATGACGCAAAACTAACTGAAAGTTATTCTGCCTACTCAAAGCATACCAAATGGCTTCTAACTGCAGCAGTTGCTGTAGTTCCATTGAAGACAAAGGAAAAATGACGCAACAGCAAGCCCCCAATTTTACAAATGGCCATTGAGCGGAATTATTTCATAACAATGCATCATCACGCTGGAGTTCATTTTGAAAATTTCACTGAAGTGAAATTCCGGGACATTTTGCTAACCGGGACGGGACACCGGGACAGACGTTTAAACTGGGACAGTCCCGACGAAATCGGGACGTATGGTAGGTCTATTCATATTCAACCGAAGATGCCTAATTGAACGCATGACGCTGATTGCGTATCGCATTACCCTGTATGTTCGTGCTGTGCTGCCGACCCGGTTGTCAGATTTACTTTGGTCTTCAGCCGGATTGCTGATATGTTTGCCTTCTAACTCTTGTTTGTACTTTATAACAGGCCTGTAGCCACGGAGGGTCATTCGGGAGGCAATGCCCTCAACTTTTTGTGCCCACAAATTTTGTGCTTGAAAAAATTTGTTCCACCCCAGGGGCGGCCAACTTTTTTCACCCATAGCTAATTTGTTCATACGCGAGTACCGATGCACAGTGTTTTTCCTGTTTTGAGACACAGAAAATCTCAAAATATAGGAACTCGCATTAGAAACACCATCAAAATGTACTAAACCAATGGTTCTCAACGTGGGCCGAATCGCCCTCTTGGGGGCGATTTTGAGGGGCGAAAAGGTCAAAGGGTGCGAAAGGGAGGCAAAACAATACAAAGGGGGCGAAAATGCTCTAGCTGCTTTATAGATGTTTATTAGTAGATTAAAACCTAACGAAATGTTTTTTCGCCTCGATAGGTTGGTTCGTTTCAACCAATATCATAGTTCAGCAGTGGTTGGTGTTGCAATACTGTGGAACGCCTGAGCTTGTGGAGATATTCTGAAGAGTACATTTTGACACAGAAATTTCTGTCCTGGTAGAACAGTTGGCCATTGTAAGTGATTGGAATGCAATAGTAACGATCAGTAACATCGGAAGGAAACGTGAAAAAGTGAATTGATAATATCATTGATTTTTGGAAGTCGACAAAAACTGTAGAATATTTTAAAACTTGACCAATTTGTGTTTGATTTCAAGTCCCAGCTTAAGGTTAGAAAATGCAAATTTAGAACCTAGAAAACTTACTGACTTTTCCAGAAATATAATCAGTGATCATAATCATAACTTAACTTTGAAATTTGCGCTTAGAACGAATGACTATTCAAACAAAATCGAAGGGTTACGTTTCTGCTACTAAGCTGGAGTCGGAGTCATAACACACCTGCGTATGCTTTTCAATCGGTAAACATTGAAACATCTCGGTGATAGCTATGCAATATTAAAGTAAAAACAAAGACACATAAAGCAGTGAAACAGACCTAAGGTATGGACCATGGAAATAGCTTAGTGGCCTTTCTACAAAATGCCAAGAGCCACGCTACAAATCACGCAAGCAATCAGAAACGCATGCCACAAGATAATAGAGTTTAATACTTGCGTCATTTTTCATAAACATTTTTAAGTAACAAGTTTTCATTAACAAAAGCAAAAATTTACAACTTTGAAGGAAGTCTTTCACTTGCAACAGAGATTACTTTGAATTGTTTTATTAAAACTAATATCTGTTGCGAATCACTCGTGTCTTGTGATTGCAAATACCTCTTTAATTGAAATACCTCTTTAATTGAAAGTTAAGGACAATATCTTAAGAAACAGTTTTGGCACGCTACTGGTATAAGAAGTTAAAAATTTATAAACGTTTAAACACGCTTAATAATTAAAAAGCATTTGTTAGACACAGGTAAAATCTTCAAAAAGATAAACGGAAGTGCACTGTACTTTTAACATCGAACCTGTATTCAGCATAGGCGTATTCATCATCATAGCTCCTCAAGTCAACTCGAAGTCTACAGGTTCTTTTCTTAGTAATTTTATGAAGTTTTCGTAGACCTGATGATAATAACAGAACAGTGACTTTTACATTAAGCAAAAATTCTTAAACGCAATAAGTAAGCCCACAACCAGCCAAAAATTCCTCTGACCAAAATCATTTCTGGGGATGGGGCCGAGCCGCCGAGACACTAAGAATTGGTAAATCCAGAAAAATGAATTGCTTCTCCAAAAACGTACATTATATAAATTGTGTGTGGTACATTGTTTGCTTGCCTGCCATAGAGTTTGCTGCAGATTTAAACAAAATTGGTTAGGTATAGTTTTCTTTCATGTTTGGCAATTAAAAACACAATTTGTATGCTAACAGAGGAAAGGTTAAGTTATTTTAGTTTTCCTGGTGGCAAGTGATTGTCGAGAGTTGATTAACAACTTAATCACGGAAATTCGCGTACCCATCCAAAATTCTGATCCTACATTTCCAAATCCCCTCGCATATTCTTCCCATGTCTTTCGGTGAAAATCTGAAATAGATCCATCTCGTCTTTGGAAAACCTGAAAAAAACAAATTCATGCACTTCGCTTTTGTGCTGTCTTTTAAGGTTTATTGAATATGTGAGGTATTTTTTCATAGCAGATTAATCGTAAACCATTTTGCGTAGCGTTGTTCGATCTTCAATGGTGGGACGTTTGGGAGGAACCTTTCTTCCAACCACGCGTTGGTAGCCATTTTGCAGCAGTCAATCTATTACCGTCTCGAAGATGTAAGTCGAAGTTGAGAATTACGCACTCTATCAACCTTCTCTATTTGAATAAGAGCTGATGATGCCTACATTGTAGGTGAAATACGTACTCTGTAAGATCTCAAAGTGTCTGATTCTTTGCTGAGAAAGGATCTCTTTTTATAGACAGTGTTCTCTGTTGTTTTGGTGAGAGAATTTTTGAACTTTGAAGATCTCCAACACACTCACCAAAATGAACGCTCCTCCAGCTGCAGCTCAGTTCTGATATGTATCCTTACCAACGCTGGACTCATTGTCTTTCTTGATTTTGATTCCCACAGCAATGATTGCAGTGATTCCGTGATAATCTAATTCTAACTGCAACGACATTCATGTTCGGTCGGCTATTCTCACGTGAATTTCATGTTCGGTCAACCATAACCGTAGCAACTACAACCTGACTGATGTGTTAGCAAGGTCTGCTTGGAATCAGTGGTAAACTTCTGTAAGCAAACCTTTACAAAGACTTTTGTGCTTGGAAAAAATTAGAAGAGATTGTGAAAATGGTTCAACAAATTTCATTTACGTTGTTGTTGTCTTACTCAGTTGTTAAATGTCCCAATTCATAACCTAATAACTCCGTACAAATGCTGTGATAAATATGGTCCCAACTGCTCCTCTAATTAAAAACCAGTCAGCAGACTGTACTTGAATTATCATGAAACAAAACAAGTGGATTGATAGCAAAGCAAGCTCGGCAGCATGCCAGGTCGTTCTTTATCAAAAGAGGGTTGGGTTCAAGTAAGTAATTACTTAATTACTTACTTGAAAACCTTTACTTATTACTTGATTGAGTAATTTTGCCATTATTTGATATTTCAAGTAATTTGCTCTTAGAAAACTACAGATTTTAGATCCCACGTCTATTATTGCAAAGTGTAAACGCAATATTATACATGACATGCATCATCACGCATCAAAGAAGCCATTGAGGCGAATAGCTTTCTTGCCTGTGCAGAGCGCTTTGTGAGTCACACTTGTTGATTATATCAAAGTGTGTACTTTCCACGATGGGTGTAAGCAAGGAATCGATCAGCAAATTTTTAATAGGAAATCGATTTCACTTAAAATTACGCATCCTCAGTCCTGAAAATTGCAAGCAAAGCTTACGGATGAAAAGTTGAAAGGCTGAAGTAACAGCAGAGAAAAACAAACTCAAGACTACAATCAAAATTTCGTAACACAAGCTCATAAATCATAACATCTTAACAAACTGATTGACGTCAAGAATACTAGTGTAATCGATTTCCTATTAAAAATTTGCTGATCGATTCCTTGCTTACACCCATCGTGGAAAGTACATACTTGAATAGAGATATGTGCAAGTTTGGATCATCGCAAAAAGACGAAAGCAGATGGCAGTCGACTGATTCCTCGAAAGCATACAGAAACACCAGTGCTTTCAAGTATATCAAAGTGATTACGGTTTGGAGCTAGAAGTTCATTCCATTAAATTGAATCGAGGCCAACAGGTGCGAATTTTGTCTGAACCGCCCATTATGTGATTTAAAAAATTACAATGATGTTGATGTGCTTGAATGTTTTTAAGATAACATGTCAATATTTCTTATTTGCTTGAAATACTTAAGTTACTTGTGTAATCTGTTAATAATTGCTTATTACTTAGACAACAAATTTTTGTTACTTGAGTCCAGCACTAACGTTATATTGAAGACTAAGAAGAAAGCTGAACAAAAACTGATTCCGTGAAGTAGGAGATTCATCCCAAAGCTTTTCGTCTGACACTCTTCAGGGGATATCGTCAGAATGAAGTGGAGATACTACCGAACTGGTTTATATACAGAGAAGAAGAGATCTCATTGGTTAAAGCA
>Ga0210059_1007014_pt1 | contig 17978 bp, 11 predicted proteins | sample Ectturendosymbi2_FD_188042 | JGI IMG/M metagenome (GOLD analysis project Ga0210059, IMG submission 188042) | Ecteinascidia turbinata endosymbiont from Florida, USA - Sample 2 (SPAdes) (version 2) | ecosystem: Host-associated > Tunicates > Ascidians > Unclassified | place: Key West, Florida... | reverse complement strand
TTCTCAATCACTTGACAAAAAGTGATAAACGGGGTTGGTTGACCAGATGACCGCCACGGTCTTTCGCCAATCCTATGTGACACAGCGCCCCTCTTTGTTTACACTGATCAGCTATTGTGCCATTGTTGTATTCTCATTTGCTCTATTGTTCGCTAATGGTTGGTTTACTGCATGCGATGGCTTTTATGGTGCTTCTGCTTATTGGCTGAGTCATATGAAACAATAAACCATTACCATTACCATTACCAACACGTTTAATGCCATCGATTCTTAAAACACTTGGTAGACTGGACAGTTTTTATGCTTTGAAGTATTACATTGCGCAACTTTAATATTTTGCAAAACTAAGGCGGCTCCTACGTTTTGCTGCACAGGTGTGAGACAAGATTTCGCTGCCGGCCTTCAATAATATTAGCAGGTTTTGCAAAAGGGTATTCAAATTTGGAGCTGCACCAAATGCTGTACTATAGAATGAAAGCGAAAGCGTGGATCAAGCACTTTTTCTTGGTTTGCTAGTTGCGTCGCAATGAGAAAATGAATGGAAAGGACAAAGCGGTTGTTACAAACACCTTAGTAATACGAACTGATGTGAACGATTCACAGCCAAAGGATATTGAGCATCTTTACATAAAATAGAACATTTTTCAACTTTTTTCAAGTCAACTTCTGTAAAATGAATGACAAACAAATAATGTGACCAGAGTCGGATTTATCTCCAGGCTTAACACGCTGAGGCGAGGTCCAAGGATGAAAGTCTAGAAGCCTGCAAAAAATGTTAATATTTTATTTTTCTTTTCCTAAGTGGAATCTTTATGCGGCACGGTCTGTGGAGTAAAACAATGTCGCAAGGCCAAATGCCACTAAAGAAGAAATTCTAATGAAATGAAAATAAACAGTTTCTTCCGGTTACTCTTTTCAAAAATGTGAGAAGCATTTGTTTGGTGAGCTTGAGCAACAAGCACATACCATGTTGCCAGGCGTTAACTACAGAAGTGTCAGCAGTAGACCAACAGTAAGGAAACAACAAGGAAATGATAGGACACCTGGTCCTGATGCCTTAGTGTAGGGGCCTGTATTGCACGACCGGGCACTAATTATCTGTTGCCCACAGTCAACCCTTGCCTTTTGTTAGAATAATGTGGTTAGGGCCTGGGGTCAGAATGTTTAGAACCCTAGCTTAGAACATATTTGCCTGAATAGTTATTGACTAATCACGATTTTTGTAAATTCTGTTACATCGGAATATAAGAAAGGAAAAAAAATGAAAATGTCAAATGTTCTAAATGAAGCTGAAAGTTGATCCGCTGCAGTCAACTTACGCATCTGCGCCAATGTTCCTGGCTGACCATTATGTTTTGCCTTCACAGAGGAGCATGGTGACGGATATCCTTTCGACAGCCAAAATGGCTTGCTCGCTCACGCTTTTGCAGCAGGTCAAACAGCTATTGCAGGCGATGTGCACTTTGATGAATCGGAATTTTGGACGCTCGGCCAAGGAAGAGGTAAAAAGTAGCCGTGAAACTTCAGCGTAAATTTTTACATTTGAGGATAAAACACGACGTAACGTCTGTTCAAGTTTTAAATGTGACACCAAATGCGGTAATTTAAAAAATTACCTTCCAAAAAGCAAAAAAGAAGTTACTTTGCAATAACCTCGACTTCAACCAAATTACTTTCCTTCGAAAACATCTGTTGCATTGTACATCTCTCTTACATTTTTGCACGCTGTAAAAGTGGTGCAAACATGAACGAGTGTCCAAGACTTTGCTGAAACCAACAAAACAAAAATGTACAAAAATTTTGTTAATAATCAAAAACAAGGAGCAACAAAATGTTTTTAAGTAACCGCCGCCACAACAACACGGCTTTGTTGCAGTTCTGGAAACTTACTACGGCAACAGCAATGGAGACCCCTGTGTCTTTCCTTTCATCTTCGAAAGTGTTGAATATTCGACATGCACCACTGCTGGTCGTTCGGATGGCATGGAATGGTGTTCCACGACCTCCAGCTTCGACGCGGACAGAAAGTTTGGATTCTGCCCACACGAGAGTATGAGCATAAGCATTAATGCTTTGGGCTGCACGGCTGAAGTTTTGTTTTCTGCCTGTAGTCTTCATGCCGATGAGTTGATCGCAGTTTTATCCGAAATAACCGAAGATGCCACTTTGCCTCCAAAATATACACGCTAGACACAGACATCGTAAGCGTAGTGCGTTTACACTTAAAATGCCAAAGTTTACATTGCCGTTCAGAACTAAATCACTGAGTGGTCAAAGATATTTTGTGCGAATTTGTTTTTCCAGTGCAGATCTCAATACCTGCTAATTGGATAAACCACTGTATTTGTAGAGCACTTCGCTAGTGTGTAGAGGTGTAGGACGGCGCATCTCTTCCCCAGTCCCCAGACGCTGATTATTTGGAGGGCACCGAAGGACAGGAAGTAAAAGTCTTGCCTTCTTTGCAAAATAGTTTCAGGAGTTGAGTAAAATCTTGGAAATAATAGCGACGTGTTTTTGAAAAATGAAGGAATAAGATTTATATCAAACCGTGGTTCTAAACAGTGAATGAATAATTTTTTGCAAGAAGTCTGCCCTTACGTCTATACACTTCACAGTCTGTACATGAGAGCGCAAAATCGTTTTTTCCCCAGGAACAGCTTCACCTCGGATTGCCAGTGCTTGCGTGAATAGAGCTTGAAGTTACTGCAAGAAATAAAAGTAGAAATATGCACTATATCGCTGAGGCGAATTCAAGAGGGACGATTGGGGAGATCACCCCCTAAAACCTGCGAAAGTAACTTTTTTCACTGTGATTTTGAACAATTCGGGAAACAGCATTCGCGATACAAAGCCATTTTGCCGTTCATTATTTTGTCACAGCTGTGTTGCGAAGTATACTGCATCTCTCTTACAGCAGTGAACCCGTAACGAGAGTTGATTGCCAAATATCACTGAAACCACCCCCCCTGGCTTGATACGCCCCTGCTATATCCAAACCTTGCGGTTTTGTAGACAGTATGCCAATATGCACTTGCAGAGCTGTTCACTTACGGAGGGAACTCTGCTGGAGATCCGTGCAAGTTTCCATTCGTGTTTCTGGGCAAATCATACGACAGTTGCACTTACGAGGGAAGGAGTGATGGCTACAGATGGTGCGGTACCACAGCAAACTTCGATGTTGACAAAAAGTGGGGATTTTGTCCTGACCGTGGTGAGCAGAGCATTGTAGACGAAACTACGTTTACAATTCTACAGAAATAATATGATAACTAAGTTTTTGAAAAATTTATATTTTTTCCTTAGTAACATCTAAATTACCTGTTTACGCAGTTTGTGAGCACTGCTAGTATGTAGTTCGATTTTTAAAAGAAAAGTTCCTGTCAGCTTGTTTCACCCTTTCCAGACTTATTTTGTATCTTCGTTAAGTTCATTTTTATTACTTTAAAGCGAGATCATGGTTTGGTAAAGATTCAAAAACTAAATCAAGATTTCGAAAAAGAAAGGTACAATATAGTTGAAAGAATGTGACTGGAGACAACTTCGTCAAATGCTATATTTTTCATTCAGCTGTACAGCTCTGATTTAGCATTACTAAGTGATTTCGAGACGTTTTGCTAAACTACATTTTCAAACTTCGCTTAAAATACAATTCTACTTTTATGTAGGAGTTTTAGGATTTTTGACCAAAATGGCACTTGTTACTGCACTTTTCGTTGCCTGGTGCCATTCTATGAATAAAAAAAGTATTCATTAGGTTTTCGTGCTTGTGAATTTATAGCCTTTGCGCCAGAGTACGAATTGCCTGCATTGTGTTTTTGCGGAGCTGTATGAACAATTTCTTTGAAAGCTAGTTCCTTGAGAAAAACCATATGGGAAGAACACAAATGCATTAGGCGGAAGTTCTGCGGAAATTTTAAGAATGAAGTTCGGCGGATTCAAACGTATTGCCGTGGTGTATTCCTATGCTGTTTGTTGCAGTACCGACCCATTCTTACGGTTTTCAAGGATCACTTGATAACCCATCGCTTATTCTGCACCTTACAAGTTCGGTACATTTACAGTTCTGTAACAACGTGTTTCCTACAGAAATTTCTTACCGACACGAGAAGGTGGTCAGCGCAAACAACTCTTATTGCCACAATCAGTCCACAATCAGTCAAGTTTAAATCTGCGACCAATCGTCAAGTACCGTTTGTGAAACATAACTAGAAGAGAGACCAAGAAATACTACCAGGACGTCTAAACTATACAAGAGCGTTAAATTAAACAATTCCCTATTTACAGTAAGCCAGACGCGCAACTGCAGTTGTGATTACAAGGTCAACAGTTGTCAACGAACTGCACACTAATACTCGACTGCAAACAACAACAAAGCGAAATGAATCCGTTGCTTACCATACGATGTGTTTTCCACAGTTCAGGTATTAGGTCGTGACGTTTGTCACCGGAAAAACTCCCTGTTTCGAATGAATTCCTACGCTACACGTGCAGCCGAAACGTTACTAATGTCTATTAAACAGAACAAAATTTTATAGCGTGTTCCTACGAAGCACAGACCGCACGCCACGTTGCGTCATAAAGGACGTTAAATCATTTGATTTACATTCAATGGCCGTTCAAACTGCCCTGAAGGGCGCAAGAGACCAGCGAAAGGTTCTTCATCTGAAAGTAAGCACTAAGATTCCGTGACCAGCGTGTTCAAAACAAAATGCGAAGTTGCTATGGCTGAGTAAGCAACACAATGTCAAATCGGTGCGGTGCGGATTCTAACAGAGTTTATGCTATAACTTGCGTTTACCCCAGTTAAGCTAAGGTTGCAGAAGCATTTGAGATCTTCTCACCCTCCAAGTTCCTTTCAGTTAAATGGCTGTCAGCGTGTTGTAGCAAGCTCCTAACCAGCAAAGTTATCAACCAACCAATTTTTTTCGAGAAATTACAGGATTGAAAAACAGTGTCTTTTTATTCTGTGCAGCGCACGGCACTTCAGGAGGAAATGGAAATGGCGCCAGCTGCTCGTTTCCATTCATCTTCCAAGGCAATACGTACACTGAGTGCACAACAGTTGGCCGTTCTGATTTTCTGAGTTGGTGTTCGACAACGCCGAATTTCGACACAGACAAAAAGTTCGGTTTTTGCCAGGGAACAGGTTACAGCTTTTTTTTGGTTGCCGCCCACGAAATCGGCCACACGATCGGACTTGATCACTCGAACGCGCAAGGTGCACTCATGTACCCAATGTAAGTACGTGGCGTTGGTGTCTTCAAAAACGTTCCTTGCGTAGTTTCGCACTAAGTTTTTTGTTGCTCAACAAAGGCTCTATATTGGCAAAGTTGTATGCCCGCGATTAGAAACTGCGTTATTTTCGATGAGAGTATTTTGTAGTTTGTGCGCAGGGTTGTCGCCAGTGGGGAATGGGGTCTCATCCCCCTTTGCGGTTGGTCCCCCTGCTGGAAATAGATAGATCACGTTTTAAGTCTTCATGTGGCTGAATACTTGGTTTGGTTGCGTTTGCCTTCCAACAACTGAAACCTGCAAAGTGCCAGAGTTAAGATATCAAGCCTGCTGCTTGTATGTACCGGCAGGGCCGTAACCAGCTGATATTTTTGGGAGGGGGAAAAATGATTGTAATTTGTTGTTGTACTATTTTCGGAGGGGGGGGGAATAATTGTAACTTGTTTTACCTCACAAATAAACGTTTTTTGAACATTTTGAGGGGTAGCAATTGCCCCGTTGTCCCTCTGGTTGCGGGCCTGTGTACCGGTAAGCAAATTACATTTTTTCGTCTTCACTATTCACCACGGTTCTAGCCTTTTTTTGCTTTATATAATTGTTTAAGACTGGAACAATGTCAAATAGAGTAGGCCTATTCTGTGACAGCAAAATTCCTTGAGATGCAGTTTTACTTAGATTTAAACGTAAGCATCTGAAGGCTTTGTTGGTGAGGAAAAATGCTTGCAATAAAAATACTTTCACAACACAGGGGTTTTTGAAAAACGCTTTTTTAAATATTGTACAAAGTTTGTGGAGTTGCAGTGGGAGACAAGGTCTTTGACCACGTAGTGTGTTGAGCAAAAGTGGCGAAAAAGGTGATAAAAACACAATGATCTAAAAACGTAATCGTGCGGTTGAGCAACCATGATGGCATGCCCCTCAGAATACGTCGCTAATCCAATCATTTGAAGTGTATACGCATCAGGGATGTTTGATGGGAGTTTTCGATGTACTATGGGTTGTGCGAAAGTTTAAATGCCACAACCGCTACGGGCTAAACTCTGCACGTGCAGGTTGAAGCGAATAGTACGCATCTGGTGCGGGTTTGGACAAATACTTCTTTGTTTTTGTAACTCCAATTGCAGTTTCATGATGATATGCACATTGCATGGTGTATGGTGACTGTGTCAAGACATCTGTATGCATGGAGGATATCTACTGGCCTTGTGGGTTAAAATCGTCTCTGAGATAAGCTCAAAAACTGAAAGAACCAGTGCAATTTCCAATTTCCAAATTGTTTTATGCCGCTAATCCTTGAATTTGTTTGATTTCGTGAACCCTTATTTTCTCTAAAAACAGACGTTTTTCAATATGTTTCTTGGTGACGAGATTTGGCGGTAGGTCGAAGTCTGCTTCTTGAACACTTGCCCAAGGAGTGCTGCGGCGACTCACTGACCGTCAATCGACCACCCACACTTTCAGTTAAAAGGCGAACACTCTACCACTGTGTTATCGTATCGTCATCCCACATGTCTGCCAAAATACTTTTTAATTATTTTATTATAATAGGCCCGAAACCTGGGCAACCGAGCAATTGCCCCCCGATATTTTGAAAAACATATTTAGTTGTTAGGCACAACAACAAGTTCTTGAGATGCAGTTTAATTTCCCTCCCTCCCGAAAATAGTACAAGTTCCAATAATTCTGCTCCGCCCCGAAAATACCAGCTGGTAGCGGCCCCGTTTAGCTATTTAAATAAGTGAGTTTCATACGTATGCAGGAGTGGAGATTAAAGAATGAAAACCAGTTTTCTTTTAGCAAAGAAAAGTTGCTGACTGCCGGTTTCTGTAGGCTATCTTTCCACTGCAGAAACTAAAAAGGCGTGATTTCGCTGCTTCTTCAGATAATATACAACGGTTCTTATCTATTATATAAAGGTACCAATACGTGGAAAACTTTCGACTGCCTGCTGATGATCAGAACGGAGCACGGAGCCTTTATAGTCCACGAACCAAGCCTTTGGCGCCTTTGAAGTTGGAGTCCTGCGGTGGCAATCTTGCCGCTACAGACGGAGGGGCAACTACAACGACTACCGAAAGAACCGTAACGCGCCCAACTAATCCTGTTAGTCGAGGAACTACTCCTAGAACTACCCCTGCAACTACCCCTGGAACGCGAACAGGGCCAGACATTTGCGATGCAGGCCCAATAAACGGACTGCTTTACTACAGAGGTGAAATGTACCTCTTCAAGGTAAGTCTACACTCAAGCGTGATTGAGATCTTGATTGCTGGAATTTTAGTGCTGATGACTAGCGACGAAGCCAGATCGATTTGAAGCCACTGTTAAGCTTAGAAAAGCAAGTCACTAAAAGGGTCTTCGGAAGTAGACATGACTAAAATACAAGAAGCTGTCTTTTGGAACGACAAAGTGTACCTTTTGTGTAAAAAGAAATGCTGACCAATGTAAAGCCTGTCGAAACTTGATGCCTTGAGCTACAGAGAGCCGTAGTTTGGAACAGTAAAATTGATTTTGCTCTTGACGTACTCATTTGCACTCACATGTAATTTCGTGAAGTACACATACGTAGCTCAACACTGTTTGCAGCTGAGTACATCTATGTAGAAATGACTTCTTGTACATTGTTTGAATGCAGATAAACAAAGCAGGCGGTTCCACTTTGAATTGAGGCCACATTCAGAGCAAAAAATTTGAATCTAAGCTTGATAAGCTATTTTATGAAGTGTTTGCAAAAATTGATTTCAGAAACTTTGTCACTTTACGTTTTCAATTAGAACCTACAGCACAGAAAATGCGTGCAAAAATGTGGGAAAAATTTTTCCAGAGCAGCATGAAAAGTTTTTTGCAACCACTTTGGCAACTTTTAATCTCTCTTCGCCAAAAACCATAGAAAATTTAAATTCTTAAAAACTGCCGCTTTCGTATGTACAACCAGCTTCTGGAGCGATTGTGCAAGAATGTATACTTTCGGAATGAAGTCAGACCTCGTTTGTCCGAACTCCGATCAACCGGAATCCCCGCTATCCGACACAAAACTGCTAGGAACGGATTTCTCCCACTGCATTTTACCCCTTTAATCCGGAAACCTCGCTGTCCAACACGGAAATTCAGGAACGGATATGTCAAATCAATAGAAAAAAAAACGCTAAACCGGATTACGCCAACTGTTCCACAGTTGTTTATTAAATCATAATCGAAGTGTGAAAGTTAATTTTCTACGCGCAATGAATGTAACAGTGGTAGAACGCGAAGGACGCAGTTAGGTTTCTTGTACAGTTCTTTTTCGCGTTTAATCTCACTCTGAATGCATAGTAGCTTACGTATATGGATCTGCTCATAAACAAGACAACTATGAGTGTTTCATTTAGTCATGTTCCACATGCAATTTACATATTTGCCTAAGTTGACAATTCGTCCGAGTCGACATTTTTTTTTCTGTTCCCCGTTGAGCGTCCGCTTAGGCGAGTCCTCCTGTACTGCACTTCGTCACCTGTTTACATTGTTAACATTTTCTCTGAAAAGAATTTCGCTCTATCTACGTTCGATTCCGATTATCCGGATACCTCGCTAAACCGACATTATTTGACGAAACAGAGTATAGTCCGGATAAACTAGGTCTGACTGTAGTCAGAATTTCATCCTTTTCAGATGGTTAATCTCGGCAGTTGCTTGCCAAATGATCTCATTTGACTTTAGCTGGTTGCTCCATGTTCAAATTCGACGCAGAATTCAGCCATTAGTGGATTTTGATTTCATGCTTGTTTTTTTTAATGTCGTGCACGTGTTTTTTCCTACTGATGCTACTGAACAAAAATGTGCAACGCAGATGTCAAACTTTCGATCGATTTGACGCAAACAAAAAATTATACGTTCATTTTGTCAGGTTGCCCGTGCCGGGTTTTCACTGTGAGCAGCATGTATGGCAGAGCGAAATTTCTTTTCGGGCGATTAGTACAAAAATATTTTTTGTGCGGTTATGATAATTCGTGTTTGCAGAAACGCAACTTGAATATCGCGCGACCGCTAAAAGCTCAACATAACGACGCTGTCGCACCAACACAAGGCGTCCAGGACCATTTAAAGTTAAACCCTTACTGACATCAAATTGAAACCTCTGTGCCGCGTTGAACAATTTTGACAAATTTCAGAAAATGACTGAGGGGAACTAACAAACTCAGTGAATTTTGTTTTCTTTCTAAAACAGGGGGAGCAGTTTTGGAGAATGAGCAAAACGCTTGAGACCAAACAGGGGCCGTTTCCGATCATTCAAATGTGGCCCGGTCTGTCCACCGGCACTAGGACAATAGATGCTGTGTACCGGAGGCCCTATGACGAAGCGATCGTGTTTACCAAAGGTCAGTATAACACGAGCTTGGCTTACGAAACAGTATTTCTTGATGAACCATTGACGCAATGTAGCCGGAAAACCGATCGCACAGCATTTCGAGTTTGTAACCGAAACATTTTTCGGTTGTCTTCAGCCCGTTTGATGCGGGGTCGGATGGCAGCAACTTTAAGCAAGCTGTCCAAGGACACGCCAACGAGTCCACGTGCAGTATTTTTCTTGACAGGTCAGCCTGATTGAAAGCACCCAATATAAGAGACAAAATTCTATGGATAAACGTTGTTTGATTTTAAGTCTGCGATTAAGAAATATGGAAAAAGTATCCAATATTCTCGCATTTACTTCAAATCTCTTCGAAGTTAGAGCCGAAAATTTTCTGATTCCAAATAAAAACTTTTCACCGTTAGAACGTTGTCATTTATTGAGATGCTGGTAACATATTGTTTTTCCTTGGCTTTTAATGTGCATACGTACAGCTACAGCAGGAAAAAACATAGGTTAAAGCACCTGATCCCAATGTATCATTTTGGGTGTTTGTCCAAACCGATGCCAAACCGTGCTTCTGCATTGTATAAAAAATTATTAAAAAATTTTTATTTCATGAAATAGCTGTAAAGTGAAGACTGTTTCAGCTTTTGGTGGTATATTCTAGTTTGGGCGTCAGATAGTTTTTCAATTTTAGTGAAAGCAATTATATGAGAACGGCCTACTTTCCAGTTTCCACTTGCCGCAGCTTTTGTTTTGATTTATGGATTTAGTCTTAAGTTTTCTCGCTTTCTGTGCTCTTGCTTTAGCCCTTCATCATTTCACCCGAACGTGAGCATTGCTTGCAGATTTCGGGACCGAGGATGCGTAGAGTTATGTGAAATCGATTTCCTATTAAAAATTTTGCTGATTGAATCGGCTGCATCACCTTTGTGGAGACTAGTTATTTGGACACCCATATGCACAAAGACCGAATCATCACAAAGTCATGAAAGCAGAGCCCAGCCGGCTGATTCCTTGAAAGCTTGCAGTAAACCTAAAGCTACTAATTTTTGTTCAAATACCCAGTTTTGCTGTATTTTTTCAAGGACGTGATATGTGCAAAAGTTTGATACGCTAAGCCAGAATAGTTCGTCCAACCTTGTTTTTTTGTGGTTGAAGGCTCAAAGTATTGGGTGTTTGACGGGTTCGTTCTACGCGGAGGATATCCCAAACAGCTTTCAACACTTCTTTTGTCGCGACGAGGAATTTTGCGGATCAATGCTGCCCTTAACTGGCGACGTTCGAAGAACAGGAGGCGAACATACTTTTTCTCTGGAAACCAATATTACAGGTTGGAAAAAAGAAAATCCTTGCCTGTTTGATGCTTTTATTACCCTTTAAGCTGATGACCCGAACGCCCAATCAAAGGAAAGACAGATTTTCTTCAAACGGGATGTTGCCAATGCTGTCCGACAGAAATAGAGTCAGAGCGATACCGGAGAGTTGACGAATGTGCCAAATCTTTGAACGGAAAGCTACACTGGGAACAACCTCGTCAGGCTTCTTGCAGTCACCTAAGAATGACTGTCACAGATTTTACTGACCCCTGCATTACAGCCGCTACAAGAATATATTTATGAAATATATCAACGATTAACATTTGTATAGACGCCCGGCAGAGCTCAAATACCTATTGTCTTGTCGACAATATCCTGAAAACTGGTCGAACATAGTCTTCAGCTGGGTAATTAGATGATTCACTTTACAAATTAATTTATTAGGTTTAGGCTACATACCAACAATTGAGCAGTGGCTGACACTAGGTCCTTATTTTTTGACAGTTTGTGTTCAGCTTAGGCAGAGTTTGAAACGCGCAATCATCGACTTCCGCTTTTGCTTGTGAGAAGCAACCCAAGCATTCAGCAGCCATTGATTCTGCCTATCAAGGCATTATATGCACACAGGAGGAAGTAGATCATACCATTGCATATTCAAGCGGCAAAGTTCAGCAAAGAAGCTTTCGAATGGTTGCATTCGGCTTCCGAACTCACAGCAGTAACGCTACGAAGTCGAACCACATGCGCAGGGCCGGCCTTAGCAAGTGCGGGACCCGATTGAAAGCAATTTTGTGGGGCCCCACTCAGTGGCGTGAGCAGAAAGTTTTGAGGAGGGGCATCGAGTCATAATCATAGAAATCATGCGCGATGTGAAAGAGCGGGGCCCGAAAAGGGTAATGCCAAGCTAGGGTGTCTGGGGGCTTGCTCCTCAGCTTCACCTCTCCAGAAGAGACTTTCCATGTTGGTTCGACGGACATGTCCACAACATCAAATTAATTCCTGGGTTGCCACCCTCATTACCTCCTCTCTGGTCAGTAACCTACCCTGGAATGCGGCAAGCCAATTGGCCATGTGTTAAACGAAATTAGCAACACTACTTGGTATAATCAGCTAGCAAGCAACAAAACAGCAACAAAAGAAAAAACGTTACAACAGGTCATCACACAAAAACTACAGTGGACCCTTGTATCATAATGGTGCACAATAACTTGCTGAGGCCGGTCCTGACCACCTGGAAAAGTACACTATTGCTCCTCTGAAAAAAATTCTTCCGATGCCCAAGCTCGTTTGTGTGTAAATCAGCTTTTTTCAAGCTTTTTGCGCATCTCCCACTATACATCAAATATATCATTTCGCGACACCTCATCTATGCTGGTTTAATAATACAATTGCACAAAGAAGACCATGTTTTTCACCTTCCAGTTTTTCAATGGATCAAATCATTTGAGCCAGAGCTCGAGCCAAAAACTTTAGATGCATGGAGTCAGAGCCGGAGCGTTGAAATTTCAGTTCCGGCTCCACAGCCCTGATTTAGGCTATTGTAGCCTATGATACAAAAATGCATTTGCTAAGAGAAACTTATTTTTCGCATTTGAACATCAGCTATTTCCTTCAGAATTTTGTCCAAGTTTCCGCCTCTGCTAATTTCGAATTCAATGGACAAAATCGCCAAACTATTTGTGCACTATTGCTAGATTAATGATCTCAAATAGGTTTTAACTGCTTTCAGCTTAGAAAACCCCTTTCTCGGAATGCCGCGGTCACTGGGATGGTCAATTGTAATTTCTGAGAGCAATAAACAAATTACGAGGGAAAATGCATAACGCTATTAAAACCGAACAAGCAGCACATATTTGCAATTAGCCTACAAGCTAAAATTAACTTTCAGAACACATGTGGCAGTAACTGTTGAAACAGCAATAACCTGCTAAGTAGAAATAGTTGCAACTGAAACAGAAAACAGCTTCAAGACGTAAACCCTCTCTGTCTTTACTAGCTGTTTTTGAAAAGACTAGACTATACATCGAAATCAATGACCACTGTTACGATTCCAGAACGAATTATGATGAATGAGGATGTTAAAATACTTCGCAGTCCACTTTGATTTTCGTTGGCAACGGGCCCCACGCTTAAAAAACTGTGGGTCCCGCATAAGCTTGCGTAGCGCGGGGCCCCCTTCGGCGCGGGGCCCGATTGGAAACAATCGGTCCAATCGGCTAAAGGGCGGCCCTGCACATGCGCAACTGTGCAGAGTAAAACCAAGTGGTATATTGCCGCGGTTAGCGCAATGTCGACGCCAATCAGGAAACTGCAACTGCGCATTTCACCTATCCTCTGGGTGCGAAGCATAGGCGTGGCCAAAGGGGCCATGCACCCCCGAAATTTTTAGAACATGTAGTCACGCACTTTGAGAGACGTTTTTCCAAACAAAATAGCGTTATTCGCCTAAAATCAAACATTTTGGCCCCCCAAACTTTTCCCCCCCAATTTTGGGCTAGCTACGCCACTGTTGGAGTGATGACTATAAATTAACTATGTATCTCCACATGTTCATTCCAGTGCACAAAACCTCAGAAATACTCGCAGTTTCTGAATGGCACAATTTCGCCACTGCATGCTTAAAGCTGACAGTGTTGGCTAGTAACTGATAAACGGAGCTCTGGTTTAGACCACAATTGCCTGACGTAAAACGCACGCGGCTTGCCTCCGAAGACTTGAGTAAATTTGATTGCTCGTTCGTTCATAGCCACTGCTGCGCTAATGGGTAAGTGACTGTGAAATGTCATTTGAACCACGATTTGTACAAAGTAAAAGTTCGGTGGTCAAAGTTTAATGGAAGTTCGTGTCCGGCCGCTACTATGAGAAATGATGCCAGCCTTTAGGTTAGCTGTTGGGTTAAATACATAGCCTACTTCCGCAGTTACTGGCCTAACAAAACGGCCACAAATGGGCGAGCTTCAGCTCTTGAAAATAAACACTTTAGGCAGCATAATTTTCCTGACTACACCAGAACGGTTTCTTGTAGTGTCATTGAGGTCAACGCAACTTGGAGAAAAAACAGCAATTGAGCGGCTGAGATGTACAATTGTGGCGTGTACATCGATAATTGTATTTGTAGTGCTTTGTGATGGTCACAATACAGGTCGATCTCGCCAATACGAAAATATCTGCAGATGATTGAAAAATGTATCGCAGAGCAATATGAGCTTACCCTTTGCACGGCTTTGTTGACAAAACCTAAACATTTGTATAAAAGTTTTTAATATAAAAAATATAAAAGTTTCTTAAGAACATTCTCTTGAATAGATGGGTTAACCCCCAGAGCCAAAGTTTTGGTTAGTTTGGCTGGCACATAACTGGCCATAACACGCCAGCCGATAGAGGTAAAGAGCAGTTAAAAGCCTCTTAAGATGAGGAAAGTCTTGTAGCTTGGATTTAAAAAAATTGTGAAGTTTTGGTTGTAAACGTTTTTTGGGGGGAGGACACAATTGTGGCAGGTCAAGGTTTTTTGGATAATGTCATGGGGGCCTGAGAAAAAGTTCAAGGGGCAATTTTTTCTTTTTTCTTTAAAAGTATTAGGAGAAAGTCCGTATCTTTAGAGCCCTTGACTGGCCTTCTAACGTTAGTGGATGACAAGTTATGACCTAATCCCCTAGGGATTAATTAATCATCGATTTTTGCACAAATCTCATGCCCTGTTTCGTCTTTGCCGAATGGGGAAAACAAATTTTGATTTGATTGTTCGAAACGGTTTTACTCCAACTTTGTGATGAGTTATATTAGAATCAGCCCGACCACTGGTGGCGTTTAATCGTACGCACTGTGATGATATTATCTCCGTGCCAACAACTGTACACTCGGTCTCGCGATTCCGGAGACTTCAGTAAAAATCGGATCACAGTTTACCTGCAACGGAAGATCGATTTCGTGCAGAAGAGCATTGTCAGTTCGGCACAACAACTCAACAACTACTGATGCTTAGCATGCCATTTATGGTCGAAATTCGACATTTTTTAGAAAAAAAATGAAACACCAAATGCGCTTATTCTTCCTGACAACCGATCACGTTCTCTAAGAAGCTTAGAAGTTGTGGTTGCAATGCTTTAATTGCGATAAACATTCCCACATTTTTAAGAAAATTGAAACTGCGTTGTGCACAGCAACGACCTGCAGTCTCAACTGTCTGATTGCGAATAGCGCTCATGCTTGATGTCCAGATTTATACCAAAGTTTTTCAAAAAATTTTCAGGTACAATGAAGAAAAAAACAGCACAGATCGAGGATATCCAAAGAGTATGTCCAACTGGCGCTTTCTCCCGAATGATATAGAGGCAGCCACGGAACATCCTGACATAAAAAGTAAGAATGAAATACAGTAGAATTTGTCTAATTCGTCATCGTTTAATTCGTCGATTCGCTTAATTCGTCACTTTTTCGTCGGTCCCGGCAGAATTCCTATCTTTTGTGTACATTTCTGTTCGTCTAATTCGCCATCGTCTAATCCGTCAATTCGCTCAATTCGTCACCTTTTTCTATCCCTGAGAAACGTTTTGTTTGGCTAATCCGTCATTTGCAGTTTCGGTTTTGATGTTTAAGCAGTTATCACGTGTGGGAATTCAAACAAACTTTAGGATCTTTTTACCTGCAAATTGTCGCACCTCGCGAATTGTTAATCGAATTTATACAGGAGGTGCGAAGCGCGACCCGACTCCCCATTGAGAGAACACAGAGAGTCTAACGTTTATTAAAGATTTCAAAGATGCTAGGTTAAATGCAGGAGTCTAGATAGAGTAGAAGAATTAAAGAGTTTAATTTAGTAACCAACCTAACGTCATAAAGTTGTATTTTACTGCAAATGAAAGCACTATGTATACGAGTTACTATGACAAAGCATACCAGCTGCTGTGATAGAGTTTTCACCTGTTTGCATAATTCGTCACTTCGCCTTTAATCGTCACTTTTTTTCTAATCCCGTTGAGGTGACGAATTAGGCAAATTCTACTGTAATTGAGATTCCTAATCACCACGCTATTTGTTAAGTAACGATTTATAGTTATACTTTTCAAAACAGCCCTTACTTTCAAGATTAGTATTTCCAAATTGAGCAACGCACGTTTGAGTTAAACTTGGCCCAATCATACAGCCTTACCGCTGGCAATTTTGAAATAAAAGCTTTTGCTTTGCATTTCAATGCAGACAATTAACTTTTCAGAATTCTCTCTTTTCGTGAAAAACAACGTGGTTTACAAGCTTAACAACTACAAAGTTCAAGTTGTCGATCAAGAGCCGCTTCAAGTCTGGTTGCGATGCAGATCTCGAACCCCCGGAGCTATGCCCCTTGTCGGCGCAGACCGTTACCGGGTGCGTGCGCGTGGCAGGGCGGAACCGTGAACATCAATTTCATTGCTTCCCAACCTTGTATATGTCCCGCACCCCTAACTCATTTTAATATGTTCTCGTACCCTTTATTTTCTTTCCTGTTTGCGATGAGGTTATCAGCTCGACATATATACAACAAAATGTGTTACTAGGGGCGTTATTTCGCAGCCTTTGGAATGCTGTCTCGCAGCGCCTGGCATGTTACCATGCACCCCTGGTTTGCAAAACCTGAACAAGGCTATAGTAGCAAAGCAGTATTTTTTGAAAAATAAACAACCGTTGTCGATGTTCATACTGTTTCAATGTTACTCCTGCGATGCTATATAAATGTGATGTGCCACAAGGTCGAAATCTCATTGCTATGAGCTCAACAAGCTGCTGAAAGGCATAGTTGTTTTCTGCATAAACTGTTTGCACCTGTCTTGCTAGTGCAATCTAAAAATTGCCTTTGACACAGGGGCAGTTTTGTAAGTAACCTGATTAAAAGTTTTGAGTATAAAGATTGTTGCTTTTATTCTTTGGATTTTGTTTTGTGATACTGCTTTATGCACTTATATCAAGGGTATTTCACCACCTTTATGGTCTATAAACTGCTATGAAGAGAGCAGTGGAATCATCACGAAAGTTTCACTTTGAAACTATTAAAAATAGCAAATATGTTACACGTTTGGCCGAAATGAGTTTTTATTTTCGTCGTGAATTAAAACTTACCATTGATTTAATCGCACTACATAGTGTTTCTTCAATATGTTTTCTCGTTATTCTCTGTAATGAAGTTCGCTCCTTGTTTTTCTGTTTGTACATATTTGCGTCATCTTACTGAAAAAACAAATGTGTGTTTGAAATACTCTTGCCAAGCTTTCTGATTCTTGTCTCATTCGTATAGCAAAACGAATCTGCAGGGTGTAATTTGAAGGGCATTTTTCATGCTGCGATAATTTGTTTTATTCTTATGACTCAATATGGTTCGTTCCTTACATCCATGCAGCGGCGTAGCAAGGGGGGCCTGTGGACTTCCAGTCCCGGATAGCATCTTCTGGGGGGTGAGAAGTTGTTTATATCACCAGCTAAAACCATGGAAGTGTGGTTATGGACTCATTAAATTGATGAAATGATTACTCAAAAGTCTGTATCAAATCCAGCGTGCTACACTACCCCTGTGCTTGTCTTGGGATCAGATCTTTTTAACATGTTTACTTGGGGGGCAATTGCCCCAGCCCCTTCATACGCAGCCAAGGCCATTTCCCTCACCCTAGTCGAAATTCTTTGAACAAAGGACAGATATGGCATTCTACCGCAGGCTAGCAAACGTTACTGGTCCGGTGGTTAGGGTCAAAACTGTTCCCCACTCTAAATCTGACAAAAAAGGCCCTGTTTGAACATGAAGGGAGTCAAAACTACCTTACTTCTTTTCCTCCTATCGTTCAAACTTTAGCAACGCTACAGCGGCACATTACCACACCTGACACCTATCGGCAGTGGCGTAGCAACGCAATATACCGCCCTTGGATTTTTGCACGAAATGCCGCCCCCCCTTAACACCGTCGTAAAAGCTGATTAAAATTCCACACAGCAGAAGCATTAAAGCAGTGTTTGTTTAATTTTATTGAAAGTTCAAAATTCAATACGTCTAGCTTTCATTGAAGCAAATTCAGAAATTATATCGTCAAAAGATAATGTCTCGACTAAATCACTTTCAATGGACAGTATTGCTAGCG
>Ga0210059_1007013_pt1 | contig 17978 bp, 7 predicted proteins | sample Ectturendosymbi2_FD_188042 | JGI IMG/M metagenome (GOLD analysis project Ga0210059, IMG submission 188042) | Ecteinascidia turbinata endosymbiont from Florida, USA - Sample 2 (SPAdes) (version 2) | ecosystem: Host-associated > Tunicates > Ascidians > Unclassified | place: Key West, Florida... | reverse complement strand
TTAACAAGAAAGTCCTATTCGTTTGCTCCTAAAACTAATTACTTTCACGAAAGAAAACATATTTACGCTCATTGCGTTAAACTAGTGATTTTCGACCGGTGTTCGATGGAACACTAGTCAAACTTATTAAATTTCCTGCGGAACAGCTGACGATCTTTCACGGAACACTAGTTTTCCGCGGAACACCGGTTGAAAATCACTGGCTTAGACAACTCAGCGAGTGAAGTCCACGGTCTCTCTCATGAAGGGGTGATGGTGTTACTCGGACAACGTTGTGAAGCCAACGGAACACGACTTCACGGTGGTGCAGTCACCGCGAATGGTAGTTCGGAATGGAGCAAAAACTATATGACCGGGACACAACAAACAATTACTGCTAGATGTCTGAAACTGCAATATTGCGTTAACATCAGCGGTCAATATTTTTAAGAATCACCATCAAGTTATAAGTAAAATATCTCACACGAGTCCTGCGAATGACACAACCGGTGATCCAACAACATTTCGGGAGTTCTGCGATTTGGGGAAAACTGGAATCTCCAGCCATTCGTATTCCCAAGTTTGCTCTAGCACGGAGTGGAGATGCCTGAAAGGGCTCCAGCTATGGATCATATAGTTTTTTACATGGGAAGGCTGAACTCTTCAGCCAGGCAAGGCAATCAATTATCAATTAAGGTATATGGAGCCGACAGGCAGGTGGGAAATATTTCTCCACTCAGGCAGCCCCTGAAGCGATTTTCGGCCCTCACGTATGCGCCACGTCTTTTCATGAGAATCTTTGAGGAATGCAAGGTGAGGTGTGATGACTAGGTTAGCTCTGTAATTACTGACCGGGCACGCTTGGAATTTTCTCAAAGCTATCAACACTCTTCAATAGAGGTCCTGCCGCACACATTTCACGTCATGCAATGGACTTTCGAACATTGTGACGGAGAACAGCGACGAGAAGACATGTGGCGCAATAGGCCTCCAAGACATGGTCTTGCTCAAGAGATGCATGCCAGTGAGGGCTTTTGAAGCCCATCTGAAGATAGGCGAATCTTCCATAGATTGTAGAGAAAAGTATTCGGTCGACCAGATTCAAAATGGTAGTATACCCCAAGAATTAATTCAATTTAATGAGATGGTTTATCAGTGAGTGGAATCGACAGCATAAGCACAATACGCTATGAACATCACTCGAAGTTAATGTCGTGCCAGTAATACCCGAACAAAGCTTGGTTGTTGTTGTATTTTAGATTTAGAAGGAAACAATGATGACCTCCATATATTTAAACTTGAACGTGATCATTTAGCTTTCGAATCTGGACCTGACCGCTAGTTAATTAAAGTTTAACAGCAGAACAGACAACTGAAACACCGTTAAAATGAAGAAGCTTGCATGGCTTTAATTTTGAAGTTGTTCAACAGGCCTAAAAAACTAATATTGGCAAAAGTTCAACGAGAATAGAGCACTCTGTGACCAACAATACCAGTTAAAAAGTCCTTCACAAGTTCTCGTGGCGCGTAGCAGCAAACACTCGAACACTTGAGTTTTGTCATATCAACGAAAAAACACAGTGGCGTCATCGAACGAGAGTCGCGTGGTCGTTGTTCATCAGTGAGTGAAGAGAACAGTGCGCCGGCGTGTACAAGGCGTGGCCATTTCAAGCAACGACAGGCTTTTCACTTAAGAGCAGTGTGAAGTTTCGGATATCATTTTCTAACGATCCGATGCATGGAGTTTATTTCATGCAACACCAATTGCATTAGTTTTGAAGACACTACCATTTAATTTCATGCAGCAGTTTAAGTGCACTCAGCCCTTTTCAGTCCATTTTATTTAACCGCGCATAGTGAAGCACAAGAAAACATTGCCAGTAACTTTTCACATCTCATTCCTTGCATCAAATGGTCACAGAAAGGCCTTGTTAAGCAGCAATAATTGTTAATTTTGCAGCATTTGTTCTCAGCTGCGTTTATTCTACCTTAGGAAACAGTGTGGGCGCAAGCAAGTGATTTGAATTCGACCGTGCTGGCAATTAAGAACAGAGGCTGAAAACGAAAATTCCAACCTGACAACGGTGGTCGTAGTTCACAGGCAAAATAAATTATGACGGTACCTGATCGTAATATTTTCCTATTAAAAGTGCACACACATATGCCATTACAAAAGAACAACGTTGGCCTGGCGACTGGTACAAATTTAAATCTTTAATCGTTTAATCCTAGAAACCGAATGTAACTGGCATTTTTTAAATCTTAACGAAGGTTCCGCAGTAGTTTCGGACATGTTGACCTCGTATCATTTGTTGGCGCTACTACAGCGTGAGGTCTACCGCCATATGTCGCCTACCCAGGTGCAGCGTGAGGTCTACCGCATGACTTCACTGATCAGTTCCCATAGCATGTGTGTGGTAGACCTTTTAATTGTAAATGCTACTTCCATAGCATCTCATGCTATAGTGTGCTAGCACCCTTTAATTGTAGATGCTACTGTACTTCACAATATCAAGTACTGTTAGCAGCAATTGCAAGTAAGTGGTTAATGTCTGTTCAATTTTACGACGTTATCGACCAGTTAGTGTAAAAACAAAAATGAGTCATTAAAATGTGGTAAGTACTGCAGAGGAAAAGCTGGAAATTCATGAAAGAACATGGAAGGCAACCGCAAAAAAATTTGATTTTGCGCTATTTTTAGTTCTCCCATAAAATCGAAAGATCTGAAGTAGATCAGCACATATAGACCAAAAAGTTATCTTTCACAAAAAGAATCGCCTTCTAACTGCTAACCTGTATCAGTAAGTAAAGGCTTCTGTTCTATTGCTGACATGAACAGTGCAGCAATCTGGTGAAGATTCGCTGCTTATTTTCAAGACATGTCGCTGGACTGCTTAAGTAACTCGCATTAAAGAGATCCCAATTAATGGAACGCAGACCAATGCCAGTTGGTTTGCAGGTATGACATGTTTGCGCTAAAATTTAACACTTTTGACAGAGCAAGTCGGCCATACTTGTGGAACTGCAGGGTACAAGTGTTATGAGTGTGAAAAAATTACTTTTTCTCCATAGACTACTACGAACAGTTTGGGTGAAATTATATAAAAAAAACAACAGTTCAATTTTTACTTGATGTTTTCCATGGCACACGGGACACTATGGAAGAAAGATTTGATTGAAACAATAGCAGTGAGTGTACGCAACAAATTCTGTTTAATTCTTGTTCGTTTGTTGTTTTTTCACTGATGTTAATCAGGACCCGTATAATAGCAACATTCAGTTGATTTTATGCAGGAGCTTACCAAGCTAAAGCACTCATCAAAATTAAACCACATGTATCAGCAAAGCATCTTCGATGTATAACTGAAACTAACAAACCAGCATTGGACAGAGACTTCCCATTTAGCTTTTGGCAAACACACGATTACGATAACAGCGAACCCGCAGGGTTCGGTTGAGCCAAGTTTAAGAACCACTGCTCCAGATGCAGTGTCACTAAATTCAGATTGTAATGGCACCTTCGCCTTAAGTTTCACACCACATGTTTACAACAGCCTATCAGTCAAACACTGAGATCGGGTTAAGTGCCCTATAGTTTCAAAGGAGCAGAGAAGTTATTGTAACACATGAGAAATGTCAGTGCCACTAAAACTTACAACAATTGTAATGAACAACGCACGTGAAATGAATGGAAACGTTTTTCTTAACAACTTTTGGCAATATCAGAACAGGAAAACCGTGCTATAATCTTGCTGTGAAGTGTGCACCAGTGGTGCGCTGAACTGGTGCACTGAAAAAGCTGAGCATCAGGCGATTTCTGCAAAACTTGACTGAGCAAAATGATAAAAACAGTTGATTTCAATTCATATCATACATCATCAACAACACTACAAAAATATTTGCAGTGTTGGTGTTTTTGTGATTGACACAAACTTAGATACACTCGATTCCGCACTGAAGGAGCATGAACGCCGCGTTTGGGTTATTTGTAGCTAACCCGAACCTCATTACAAAACCGACAGGCCACACGACGTGTTTGTCAAACACCACATGCTCAGAAAATGCAATGAACGGCGTCCCCGTATCAGCAGGGATGACCTAAATCCCAGAACGATCAAAAGACTGTGTTCTACATTGACCAAAATCAAGTCGCTGGCTCGCTCTGCAGAAAACCGACGTCACCGTGGTCATCAAAGATTTGCCGACCGCTCGGAAACTGTGGCATGCAATAGCTGGGACTGCTCGCAGCTGTAGTTGGGTGCAAAACAATGCACAGCAAACCGCCTGTCTCCTTGTGAATCGGAACGCGATCTGACGAACGTGGAATCTATTTCTTTGCAATCGAATAGCTGAGGGGTTTTTGCAATCTGTGAGGTAAGGTTTCGCACGTTACGTTGCACTAGTTCCCACCCAGGCAGATAAAACGAAATTTGGAAACCGATGAGTCCTCAGGTAAAAAAAATTTATCATGTTTGCACCTTCAAGGATGTGACGTTTACCAGTGCAAATAGTTACCAGATGTAAAGAATTCAATTTATCGCTTTACATTCTTGGGCTATATTTATTTTTTGTATTGTGTAACGTCTTCACTCCCACACGCAAAACGCTAGAGTTTTAACATGCATCGCAGTAAAGAGAAAAAAACACAAATACACATTACAACGTCCTTATACCGGTAACTGTCACTCACCGCTGTTCCAAAAGCAACTGCAATACTCCATGTTCCCGTATCAAATTTTGGATGAAAGCAGAAGAAGAAAGTAGTCGGCTTGCATCTCATCTCCACTACTTTATCGGTTAAATTTAACTAAAACAAATATTAGCGACTAAAATTCTGCAAGGATTTGGCTTATATCACTGAGTTATAGATTGTATAGCAATACACTCACGCATTGCAAGAAATCAACGACAACATTTTGGCGATGAAGTAACATTACTCTTTCAGCCAAAATTCCAAACCTTTGTTTAAAGCTTGTAACGTCGTCAAGATCAACACATACAAAATGACATTCACTGTTCGGCCCAAGCAAACGACACCTAGAGTAAAAGGTGATGTTTTCCAGGTTTAGTCTACTGTTACTAACATGGAAAAACGCATGATCACCTTTCCAAAATTAGCATAAATCAGATTTCGGATATTTTTTTTCGAGTTTATGAAACTTTTGCGTCGAGCGAAATTGTTTGGTAAGTTGCTGATTCAACTGTTTTCCATCTGAAATTTGGCAAAAAAACTAGAGGAATCTTTTGAGTGTTGAATCATGCCGCAAAAACTTTTTTATCTTAGAATTGTGTTCGCAGTACCAGGCAGAACGGTCGCCAGAAGTGTTCAGTAGGGGGGCTTTATGTTTGTGCAGAGGGGGTAACATTCTGAAAATTTGATAAAAACTCCAGTGTTTATAGTGTTTCATATTTCAATTTTGGGGTCTTGGAGCTTTGTTTGGGGGGGCTAAGCCCACCAACCTCGTGCCGGCGGGACTTATACCAGGGATATCCAGGAGATTCTAGATACCCTTGCGCTGTACGTAATTAATTCAAAACGGTAATAAGCTTCGTTATAAATAATCACATGTGCTGTAATTTTTGTTCGTTTGCGGATGGGATTCTGCAGTATATGTCCTCTTCTCTACGCAGGAACTCCAGAGCACGACTGTCTTTTTTACGCAATGGTCATTTACAAGCGTTAGCTAGTAAAACTAGCGAAAATTTAGCGTCTTCAGTCTTATGTTGTTTTAATCCAAATCACTTACTTATGGTCGAAATGATCTGCGTTTTTCAAATTCGGCTTCCCTGAGCATTTCATTTGTGCCACCAATCGTATTACCCTGGCTACAGGAGGAAGAAAATGCTGGCAATGCAATGCAAACATAACCAGCAGAGTGCATACAGCACAACGAAAAGCTGCTTCGGATGTTATACTGTCGAACAGAAAGCATCAGCCAATGCGAATCACGGAGGTAATATTTACAGTGAAACAAACACACGTTTTACAAAATTAACTTTTCAGAACTTGTTACACTCGTAAATTCAGCAAGTCGAGTGTTTTAAATTTTCTTCCGTACAGTTTATATTGTAGACAGAGAGGTACACAAGACTGTAATATGCCAGCGTGTACATATTACATTCACACCAACCTATCAGTCACATTCAAGGCACTGCAAGCTCAAAAATCAATTAGTGAAACTGTCACATTAAGAAAACAATGTGAAAGAAAGCGGATGATCGCAACTCAGAGCAAGGTTGGAATCTGGTTCCGAGAATGGGGTCCAATTTGATCCTGGACGTTTTCATTAAATGATGCGCTGTTTGGCAAATTTGCGTGCCACAACAACAGCATGGAAAGTACACGTTGCCTAGTCTAAATCCGTGTGCCGGGAAACAAATCTGGGACACTTATGCAGACTACCTCAAACCCGATTTTCTTGCCAGAGGTCAACAACACTGCACGCACTGTAATGTTTCAGCTCAGTACACAACACAGGCATCACCAACTAGGCCGATATTAGTCATGCTACCTAGTAGGCTGTCTCAGCCTAAGTAACCTGCTCTAGGCTAAACTTCACCGACAAACCCAAACACACAAGTTACTGTATATTTCCAGAGTTGAAGCTGTACTAGTGACAATTAAGCAACAGTTCAGAAGAATAGCCTACCTTTGAGAAACAGCACAAAAAAGTGACCAAAGCTTAATTCCAATGCAATGCAGAAATTTATTCCCAACTACTGTAGGTACACCGTCCAGTTTGCCATTCCCACCGTTATGTCAACTCAAACTCAGCTACAGCATCATGATCATGCACACAGTTCAGTAACACACAGCCTAACAGCGATAGGGATTGACGTTTACATTGGCTGGTAGGCTTTCATTATCTTCTCATCACTACAGATCGTAACTCTTCTTTTTAGCGTAGGGCTGTCACGTCACTTCGTCGCATAGTGTCAGATTACTTGTACTTTGGCAACTACGTCACTGATGCTGCGACTGAATCAGGCGAATGACAAGCATCGCGATGAAACGGTTGACCGATTAGCTTGAATTTACTGTTGCTACATGGTTCACAACAAGTAAAGCTACAGCGCCACCAGACGGAGAAATTATGTTTCACCTTCGGAAATACAGAACTCTTGCTTCAGTTCAATGACATCACATTCATAACCCTTGGGTTATGATGTCATTGTTCAGTTCTTCTGCACAAATTTCATCTTTATGTTCATAATGCATAAAATATCAAATTATACACCAGCAAACAGGACAATTGATACCTTTTACTTGAATTCAAAAAACGTTTGAAATTTGACAAACGTCGATGGTGGCAGCCATTTGGGACTAGTGGCGTCATGCTGACAATCGCTAAGCACCAGTGATAGAGTCTCGAGACTTGGTCTGGGTCTCGACACGTGTCTCGAGACCCGTTTTTTCGAGTCTTGATCTCGGTCTCGAATATCTCAGGTCTTGTCTCGGTCTCGGCCTCGAAGGATTTTGGTATCGGTCTCGAGCTCTTAGTCTCGAGACTTTGCGTGAGTTATTTTTTATGAAGTCTTGCAAGAAGCACCTGCTTAAAAACGGATTCATAAAGTAATTGTTGAAATTCAGCCGTTCAAAGCGGTCAGTGGCTAAGCTTTCTTTGTTGTTATGCTGCTATGGAGAAAACAATTTGCCCTCTACTCTGTTTAAAATTTGTACTGAATTCAATAAACACAGTGCGTGTCAGGCCTGTAACCAGCTTAGGACACCAGGGGTGGCGAAGAGTTTTCTGAGAGGGGCCCAAATTTTTTAAACTATGTCCAATAGTTTTCAACTATGCTCAACACATTTTTTCAGGGGGGCCACAAATTTTGTCGGGGGGCTTCACCCTCCCTGCGCCCCCCTGGTTACGGGCCTGGTGTGTGTACTAGCGAAACCGCAGCGTATAATTTCTGCAATGCTTGCAACGAGACGTTAGGAATACTTTGCTAACGACTATCTTTCAACTGTTTTTGCAAGCAGTTTTGTTATGAAAACCCATATTCAAAAGAACTGGGAGAGTGCCAATAAGTTTCTCTTTTGAGAAACCAAATAAAACGAGGTCTTTTCTTCGAAGTTCTTTTCAAAGCAGTCTGTTAAAACACGTTGGTGAGGTTTTTTGTTCTGCGTAATGCTGACTTTGTTAAGTTCAGAAATGCCTCAAAACTCTTGAGAAAAAGTTTTGCTCATAAGAGTTCTATACAGAGAGCAAGTAATGTGTCATGGCTGATCAGCTACTCTGACGTGCTGCTAGGCTTTACGGCCTTTCTGCGTTTTCTAACAGACATACTGTGTTGCAAACCTCAAAGTGAGGGAGCAAAATCGGAAATTCGGAACAGTTGTGAATATAATCAGTTTAACGTAAAACATGGAAATTATCAAAAACTTCAAAATAAAAAAACTTGACAAAAAAAATAGCAAATCTAGGAAATACATATATATCCATAAAATCAGCAGGAAGGAGCTACACCATTTCACTGCTAGTCAGATACAACGTTAATCTCGACCTTCGCTCATTCTGTTACACTGTCAGAGCCTATGAGAGGGGGGCCCAGCAGGTACATTGTTCCGGGGCCCAACAGCTACAGACGGGCCCGAGACTGAAGAAACATTTGAGTGTTTGTTACTACCAAACCCGGTGATAAAACTGGTTTGGCCTAAAGCAGGGATTTCCAACCTTTTTACGATCTCGTACCTCTTGGGCACTCCGCATTGTCAATGCAGACCACTTCTTCAAGAACAACTAATTTGATCGAGTCTTAGTTTATTCAGAAGAATAAATATACATTAAAATAATACTAAAAGACCACAACAACAACAACAACAATTTTATTCTTTTTTTACCTCAACGCAAGTACACTTAACAATACAGACACAGTAAGGCCGGGAGGCGGCGAAAAGACACAGCCAACTTTAATGAGATTTTTGTTTTTATTTACTTTCCACCAACTGTTCGATGCGTGGCGTTAGTTTGTTAGCAGCGCATCGAAAGTCATAATGTTACGATACAATAGGCAGGGACGGATTTAGAGTGCGGGGCCCTAGGCCATCTTAGTTTTTGGGGCCTCACGCAGATGCGACATATTTGGTCGTGTGTCTGAAAAGCATGAATGCATGCCCCTCTTATGGGTAGTGCCCCCTCAAAAATCTATCTTTTGTTGCTCCAACGTTGGTTCTACGATTGCCTTAGATCAGTGGTGCTCAAACCGTGGCCCGCAAGTCCCTCTGGAGTGGCCCGCGAAGCAATTTTCACTGGAAAGAAAACATAACACTTTAATCATTTAAGAGAATTTTTTAGAGAATTTTTATTGAGACTTATTGAGACTTCTTGTGGCCTGCGAAGGGTTTCTGAAAGACAAATGTGGCCCACGAGCCAAAAAGTTTGAGCACCACTGCCTTAGATCTTCAGCAGAAATTAAAGACTTTCCTACGTTCTTCTCAAAAACAAATAACAATGCGTTCTTTTCTTGGAATTTATAGCGCTTTCGTGTCGTTCAGAACTTCTCTTCATTAAATTTCCGTGAATTCTAGCGTTTTTGTAGGTTTATTTTTTTGATACATACATTTTCATGCGGGACCGTGTTGCTGCCCTCGAAAATATCGTGTAGTTGTTGATCCGATTAGCTGTGCGTAAATTCCTTTGGTGTAGCAACCAGTGCACATATTTTATGGACCGAACAAGCACAATCCATTCAGTGGACACAGGGTTTATTCATGCCGTTTTAAGTTGTCATTTTCCAAGCAATACAAAATATAGTGTTTTAAGCCTTTAGCCAATACCAGGGATGGCCAACCAGTCAGAGACCAACAACCACATTTCTGATTGTGTTACCGCAAAGAGCCACATCATACACGTGGGCACACACGAACACCACTCAATCTCTTCCTCACTTCAACACGTACCTTTGCGCAGCTACATTTAGGGTAAATATCACACACCAACATGACAAAGGACAGAACTTTACAAGCCATTTATTGTTATGTATGTTATCATGGGTGGCGGAACCTTTTTCAAAGTTGGGGGGCACAAGTGCACATCAAAATAACTATAGAAAATTTTTCGTGCTTTGAATTGGCAACTGTGACGTCACAGACATTGAAATATGACGCCATTACCTATACACCATATGAAGTTCTAAATTACACTATTTTAGACAAAATTAAACCACTATGAAGACATGTCGGTGGACCACCTGAAATTCGAATAGGCTGTTACAGGGTGACCCAGGTCAACAGCGTCACTCGGGCTCATCATACGATTTATTCTGACTGAATAAAACCGTTTGACGCTTGCGTCACTGAAATTTCCTTTTGCTTTCATTCTGGCTGGCATTATTGTTGCTCTGTGACATTAGTTACATAACAGTAAATCAGAAGTTCTCATGACAACTTCTCCATTGTTGAGTAACGTACGTCACAGAGCAATGATAACGCCAGTAAGTCCTCTGCGTACCAGGGCTGTGGAGCCGGTACTCAAATTTCAGGCTCCGGCTCCAGCTCCGGGCATCTAAATTTTTTGGCTGTGGTTCCAACATCTGGAAGCTTTTGGCTCCGGCTCCAGAACAATTTGATCAATACAGTCAGAAATAATGAAAGTATTTGAATGATTCGCTTGCCCCAAAAACTATCTCTGTGGATCCGGAACTCAAATTTCCGGCTCCAGCTTCACCATCTAAAAGTTTTCTCCAGCTTCACCATCTAAAAGACTCCGACTCCACCCATCCAAAGATGATCCGGGATCCCGCTCCTAGGCCCTGCTGCGTACTAGGCTCATTCACATTAGTCCAAGTTGCTGGACAATTTATCGTTCGTTTCAAATTATTCTCGAAAGGGAACTGTCCATTGCATTGGACTTCAAATCCAATGTTCTATGCAAATCTATTACTTGCAAAAACATTCAGTCCGATATGAATCATGTTTTAAAAAATACTTAATTCCGTAGGGCAGCGCGGGCTCTTATGAATGAGCCCGAGTAAAGCGCGAGCGAACGAAGTTGAGAAAATTCTTGCTACTAAGGATATTGTTTTATTCGGGTTACTTGCAAGATAATGCAAAAGGCCAGGCATGGAACGAAAATATATGAACAGTGACAAGGCCAAATGGAAAGAGCCCGAATTAACCACTTAGTGAAGTGGGACCGTTGGTGGTATCATAAATGTACAAAACAAAGCAAGCTCGCCTTCTCCAATATAAATTGTAATCGAAGACCCGGGCTAAGCCGAAGAGCCCGTGTGCAGGAGTCGCCACTGAACTGTTGAAAACAACAAGAACACAGCTTAAAAACAGGCAAAAATGACACAGCATTGACACCTGTCTTGAACACATTCAAAATCACAACTTTTCCACATCTTGAACACAGAAATAACATGACTGAATACTCATTCGACAACTGCACTAGCTACCGGAATGCAAAGACAAAACAAAGCATATGCAGCAACTAGCAAGATGTCTGTAAGGATTAAAGATGTCAACTGTGTTTGCCAATGCAGAAAAAAATATAGCTGTTTAGTGTTGCCAATGCAAAAACAAAAGTATAATTGAAATTGATCTGTCAAACATTTCATTTTGCGTATGAAATTCAGCAAAATTTCACTATTTAAAATGGTGTTAAAACGCTTGAAATTACACCAAGTTTTTATTGGTGTGGCACCAATTTTTTCCGACACGCAACCATGGGTGTTGGAAGGGGGGAAGGAATTTAAAAATTTCAGCAAAAAAGGCTATTATCTTAGTTTCGTGTGGTAAAAACATATTTCACCACTTTTGGCCCCCCTAGAAAAACTGTTGGAAAAATCCACTAGTGCCCCACCTGGATAAAATCCTTCCGACGCCCATGCACACAAGCATATAAAATTACACCATTTCTGTAAAAATTGTGTTGTATAACGCCATCTATCAACACTGTTCAACAACACCAATCCGGCAAGCCATAGCAGGGCGACAGAATGTGCATGGTGTATTCTGCCAAACAATTACAAAATTCTGCCAAATTCACTGACAAATTACAAATAATATATTACAAATAATATTAACAAAATACTGCCAAAATTCTGCAACATTTTTTTCATTGAACGATCTACTTTAACAATAGACCTAATACTAATTGTGTTACTTAAACGTATTTAGGAAAAATTCGAAATTTAAAGTGGGGGGGCAGACCCATGCGGACCCCCGGTTCCGCCACCTATGCATGTTATTTAGTGAGACTTCTGATAATTACGTAAGAGCCGCATGAAACCGGGCAAAGAACCACATGCGGCTCGCGAACCGCGGATTGGTCACCCCTGCTCTACGCTATAGAGCATTGGTCACTCCTGCTCTACACCCCTGCACACCCCTGCTCTACGCTACATAGATAGACGGATGGTAAACAGCATGAAGACAAGTTTTGCACAGCTAAGTATTGTCGCAACATCCTTAGCTAACCGTATGAAGTAAACCCAATGTAGACACATTTTTCCAAGTAAAACTCACGAGTAACTGTTCTAGCTCATTTAACTAACCTATAGAGCTTCAACAAGCAATCTCTGTTTGCGAGCAATTTAGTTGGTAACAGCCAAACGCAGCATCCAATACTGACAACATTGTTTTTCATTAGAAGTCCTGCAGTGTCTAGGGGTCTTGCGTTTTTGCAAGCTTTTTGTCAGTGGAAGATTGAACATCAAGTAGGCTAAGTACTGTTCTTTCTTTTTCCTGTTTTCTTGCAACGGTAGGCGTAGACAGGGGGCCAAGGAAGCTACTCCCCCCCAAATTTCTAGCATATCTTGTCATTTTGTGCTTTGACAGGCAGTGTCCCGAACAAAATACTGTTGCTCGCTTAAAGTCAAAGTATTTGGCCTCCCGAAAAAATTTGGCTTGTACTGCTTGTAACTACTTGCAACTACTGCTTGTAACTACTTTTATACATACGGCTGCATCTTTCTCGCGCCCAGCAATGTCCTCAGTATCAAGGTTTTCACACAGCCTGCACTTTCCTATTTGATGTTCTATCTTCCCACTGGAAAAAAGCTCGCAACAACGCAAGACCGCCAGACACTGTAGAACTCCGATGAAAAGCAGTTTTGCCATTCTTATATTGCGTAGCAAAAATATTACTGTATTGCTACTGTACAGATAAGAGTATGAGAGGTTTGCATTTTTTCGCTCGTTTCAAAGTAAATTGTGAAATTATGCCTCTGCGCAGTTTTAAAGTTAATAATGAGTCGTCATGGGAAGGAGTTGCGCGGGGCCCCCAAAAGCGCGAGGCCCTAGGCCATGGCCTATTTGGCCTATGCGTAAATCCGTCACTGACAATAGGTATAGCAGGCTACAGGAAAATTTATTTATTTAGAAACAAAGCCCGATACGTAAATTAGAAAGCTGTGAATAATGCAGGTTTTTGTGAAAAAAATGGAAGTTACGTGCGGTAACACCCGGAAGACCTTCGCGTGCCACTAGTAGTACGTGTACCACAGGTTGGGAACCCCTGGCCTAAAGGATTTGGTAAGCTTGTGTGATGTATTTTAATCTGAAGTGCTTGCAGTGCATTTTCCTGATATGATGTATTAATATATAATTTATTGGTAGTAATTATTTCTGTGGAACTTGAATGTTTGACTACTTTGTTGAATTTAAGACATTCACGATTACTGTCCCAGTATGTCCATGTTTGAATGGAAACATGCCAGTTCACAATAAAATCTAATCTAATAACAGTAGCCCTCGAATGATGCGCATATGTGTAAGATAACTAAAAAAGTTTAAAATTAAGAGGTAACTGCAGTGCAGGACACAAGTGCTTATAGTGCATCGCGGCGGTGTGCTGTGCATTTTGCTGATTGTTAAACTTGCGCCGCAAGCAGATACAGGCTCTAATCAAATGAGTTTAGGATTAGCGCACATAACCAGAAATCTGAAGATTTCGAAACCATACAGGAGAAACTAACCACTTACAGTATTTCGACAGAATGCTTTAAAGCAGTGGTCACTGGCCTGTGGCAACAAAATAAAAAAAATATTCATGTGATACAGAAGTTGAGCATTGGGTCTGTGCCAGCCTTCTTCTTGCGTGTGAGCAGCAGTTCAAACAAAATCCGCAAGGTCCTCAAGCCATTTGGTGTTGTTGATGTTAAGGGACCACAGGTCTTCCAGGCAGTTCGGAGGGCGAAGAATGTTACAATCGAAGATTATATGACTTGCAGACTGCTTCTCAGCGCCACAGATGCATTTGGGTGTATCTAGCATGCCCCAGCGGTAGCGGCCTGTACCAAAGCGGTAGACGCCAGTTCTTAGTCTATTCAGTGCTACCCACAGGCTAAGGGGTAGCACTGAGCCAGACGGGAGGGAAACTGCAGGGGCGACTAAAAACTGGGTCAGTGGTGTGGCACTTTCCCATGCCACTATCCTTGACTCCGGGAGATTGTTGCCCGAGTTCATCAGCGCCGCAGCATGGCGTTGGAATGGGCGTCGTGAATGCAGGTGCTGTGTGCCGAGGAACTGTGCACTACGGACAAGGGTATGAAGAGGGTGGTTAGTGTTCAGCTGTTCCTGGAGTGCCAGCTTGAAGCTGGAGTGTTCCCTACCCAGGTGTAGTGGACACATTAGTGCTTTAATGTTTTGTGCATTCGGCGTAATTCCCAGTAATATTCCATTCGTGATTCAACGCGATGTACTTGTTTCCGAACAGTCCGACCGCCGACGCGATAGCCTGCAAACCTACATAACCGCTGTCGGTCGCTTTTCCTGTGGCGCATTCGAACGGCCAATGCTTTTGTTCGTCGTCCATCTAATTCCGACTCTACATCGAACCGTTACGTTACGTGTTTCTGACTTCACGCTCAAGTGTATCGGCGTTTTTGTTGTACATCTGAATATAATTGAAAGAAGCAGTCAACTTAGAGTACTACTGAAGAGTTATTAGCGAACAAGGTGGTGAGAGCCTTTTAATTTGCCTTGCTTTGGCTTGGCAACTTCAAGACGTCAGGTTGCTTAGTTGGGCAACCGACCTGTGCTCCTGCAACAACTAGGTTGACCGCAGTTCCTAAATTGGATCCCAAACCTTTCTCTGGTCTCTGGTTCAAGCAAGCTCTCCAGTTTTCCGTGCGCTCTATCGGCAAAGTGCGCATTTCTCGGATTACTTCGTGAATCTGTTCGATGTGTTTACGGGACACCAACGTTGCTTCCAAAGAACAGCTTTACTGGATTACTTCCCACGTTCGTTCTGGAAAGTTTCTGACGTTCGATTTCTAGGCATCTGACATGGATTTCTTGTGGAGATTGGATAGATCGTCGCAGACACAGTAAGACTTTCATTTTTGCTATCAATCAGCTCGTTTTTTGCTACTTGAGATTAAAGTCGAGCTGTTCAAAGACTACATGAGTTTTTTACACCAAACTTGTAATAGCGGCTTGACTGATAAACTCTATTGAGATTTTTGCCGCTCAGAATGACAAACTTAACGGCTTGATTCAAACTTTAGCGACTTGATTAACGAACTTTTTCGACATTTTTGTGCCGCTCACATTCTTTCTTACGATTTGCGAACGGAGTCAAACTTCTACGACCTCACGCATTTTACGTCAGTACAAAAGAGTGATCTGGGCCATTATAGGCTACAGGATATTTATTGCTGCAAGGAGGTGTAATGCTATTTGCAATGTGCTTCCCTACTGTCACAAAGTAGTCATTGAATATATTAGTAATCTTTTCTGGATTTCCTGTGTGTTGTGAATTTATTGGGTTAAGTAATTTGTTTGGATAAGAATGGGTTTTGACTTGAGAATTGGTTAAGGTATTAATTAGTTTCCACATTTTTGCAGAGTTATTTCCACATTCAAGAAACTGAGATTGATAATATTTTCTTTTCCTGATTTCTAGTTGGTGATTTACCTTATTCCTCGTTTTTTTGTATCTTTTATATTCTTGCTTATCATCAAATTTACAACGAACTAGTGCTCTTGTTACAGTCAGGTTTGACTGCAACATGAATAAACCTACGTCGTCAACAGAAGGAACCAAAGACGTTGACAGCGAATGCAATGAAGACGTTTGGCTCAATCCAGACACCAGTGAAGAAGATAATATATCCATTGACAATGATTATGATAGCATCGCTTAAATAATAAAAATTCAAAGAAATATGTGAATATTATATGTATTGTCATAAATGTGAAAACAATTGTGTTAAGCACTAATTGTATAAGGCTATGGCGTGCAAGCGAAATTTCGGCAATAAGGTGAAAACTCGAGTAGAAAAGTAATTACATTTGAATTGATCCGAGACCGGAAAAAGGTGACCTGACACGGTGACAAAGCCGTAAAGCATTCTTAACAAAGGCAAGAAAGAATGTGCAGCATGAGCCTTTTCGCGATACTAAAACTCAAGGCCAAAGAATACAACAGTGTGAAGAAGAGTCTAACATCCTGGTTGGAAGGTAAAGAGGAGAGTAATGGAAAAATGATGAAACTAAGTGATGAACAACAAACAGAAATTCTGGTCAGATGGCTGATAAAAACAAAAGAAAAAGGAGAAATACGTCTAAGATTCAAAGAACAACAAAAGGTGTATGAGGTGACAGTCCACAATCATACACATATTAAAGTCAACAGACCATATGAAGTGTCCCGAGATGAATCGTATGTCATGTATGAATGGCAAGTCAACGACTGTAAAGAAAATATGACAAAAGAAAAGGTCGAAGCTGCAAGAAAGCAAGCTAACCGAATAAATGAAGAAAAGCAAGAAACAATTGACACACTGTTCAGCCCTAAAGGTGAACTAACTGCAGAACTTTGTGAGATGATGGAAGAATTTCTACAAGGACAGGAACCGCAAATAAATTATTTGTGTGACCTAATACATTTGACTGATCAGGATCGTCAAGAGGCCATGGAAATATTGAATGAATTATGAAAAGAAAAACAATGCTGGCATGCCATATTTAAAGTGTATTTTGTTGTCATCGCATGACATCGTGTGAAAATATTTAGCATCGACGGAAAATGTCAGTATTGAGAGAAACAAGAAACCTTCTCATAAGTAGGAGGGATAGGAAAATGTCAGTATTGAGAGAAATAAGGAACCTTCTCATAAGTAAGAGGGATAGGAAAATGTCAGTATTAAAAGAGATAAAGAACCTTATCATAAGTAGCAAGTGTAGGAAAATGTCAGTATTAAAACAAACTAAAATCATGTGACTAGGTGAAAAGTCCCAACAAAGATAAACTAAAGTCATGTGATAAAAAAAAGAAGGTTCCAACAAGTATATCTCTAAGAAAATAATAAATACTGTCGGTGTTGGACGAACAGTTCAGTTGTGTTTTCGCAACCGAAGGGCGAACTTGGGGGCCTGGCAAATTCGTGAACCAGGACCGCCTTGTAGCCAACGCTCAAGGGAGCTCAAGCTTGAATTATTACTGGCCTTCCAGGCACGAAGGTTTCAGTACGATTTAATGAAGGTTGATTACAGTTAAGGTAGTATGCTGATGAATAGTTAGACTTTGTCAGAAAGCTCCGTAAACTTTATGTAGTAACGAAGTTCTGTTAAAATTTTAATTAACTTTGGACTTTAACAAAATTATGGCATGTTAGATTTAACTAGGGAATAGAGTCCTGTCCAAATTTTCTGTGATTTCGGACTTTAGCAAAATTTAGGGAAATTTAAAGTCAAAAAGGAAACAAAGTCCTGGCCAAGTTTTTTACGATTCTGTACTTAGAAAAATCCCAGACAATGGGGGGTCATTAGGTTAGGATCATGTTCATGCGTTCATATTCACTTATAATCGAGTCGTATATTCGTGGTTTGATGTGTAATAAACCTGTATTCCCGCATAAATGGGCATAACGGTCCTGTCGTCAGCAGCTAAGGTTGATGACATTGACTATTTGCCTTAGAGTAATAGTCTCTAATAGGATCAGCCTCGAGAACCCTGTCTTAGTAAAGTAAAGATAAACGTTAAAATTCACAAGCGTTTAGCATAACTTGTTTTTGCACCGAGTCTCTCGTGGACGGGTAGTTT
>Ga0210059_1007012_pt1 | contig 17978 bp, 16 predicted proteins | sample Ectturendosymbi2_FD_188042 | JGI IMG/M metagenome (GOLD analysis project Ga0210059, IMG submission 188042) | Ecteinascidia turbinata endosymbiont from Florida, USA - Sample 2 (SPAdes) (version 2) | ecosystem: Host-associated > Tunicates > Ascidians > Unclassified | place: Key West, Florida... | reverse complement strand
CACATAGGATTGGCGAAAGACCGTGGCGGTCATCTGGTCAACCAACCCCGTTTATCACTTTTTGTCAAGTGATTGAGAAACAACAGTTGCAGATCAAATAGGCATAATGAAAAGAAAACAGAAAAAGAAAACCTCTGCCAATTGTGGCGTTCAACATAAAACTGTAACAAGAACCACTTAAAATTGTACTATACCGATTAGACTCCATGGATGTTTAGAGTTGACATATTAGGATTAACATAATTTGTGTACGAGAATACTGTATGCGGTCACTTATATTGTTATAAATTGTTATTATTCAATAGGCCTATATAGTGATTTACAGAAAAGCTATGTATTGCGATTAAATAGATAACACCGGTATAAAGGATTTTTGAGGACTTGAAGTTTGTAACGGGTTTGGGGGTTTTGGGGGGCGCTGAATCCAAAAATCGTATCCATTTTTGTCCATCTCGTCAGGATTAGTCGCTACAGGGCATACATTTTGCAGTTTTTCGCGAAACATTGAAAAACCTCACCAAAATTTTCAAACGTTATCTCCCACCATTTTTAACTTGAAAACAGATTTTGTAATCACTAGTTGTGCTTTTAACGGCTGAAATGCTTTATCAGCTGTTGTTGAACTGCGTAGGCCCACAGGGAGTGAGTTAGTGGTAGCATGTTATAAGCGGTAACTACAATAAATATCTATGTCAGAATAGTCTGTGCTGGTACCATAGTTGATGAGCATGACTGGATGATTTGCAGTAAATTAGAAGAATTTGTGCATATTGGTTGGGCAACAAAGTGGATACACAAACTGTCCATGTTTCTTGTGTCTGTGGGACAGCAGGGCTTGCCAAGAGCATTGGGCTGGGGAAAGTTGGCCAAAGAGAGAAAGATTTGAGATTGGTAAAAGAAATATCATACACTTTCCTTTGATTAATCCAAACGAGGTGTTACTTCCTCCTTTCCATGTCAAAGAATGAAAACAGTTTGCAAAAGCTTTAAATAGGAAAAAGTGACAGCTTTGCATATTTGTGTGAAAAGTTCCCTGCGCTGAGCACTGAAAAGTTGAGGGCTGGAATTATTGATGGTTCTCAGACATGATGTTTAATGCAGGACAAATATTTTCCACTTACTTTGACAACCCTGTAAAAAATACTTGGCGGTACTTTACAGCAGTTGTCGAAAACTTCCTTGGATATTTTAAAGCTCTTAAATATCACGACCTTTTAAAGCAGCTGTTAAATTCTTATGAAAAATTAGGATGCTTTATGAGTCTGAAGGTTCATTTTTTATAGTCATTTAAACTATTTTCCTGAAAACTTAGAAGCAATGATTGAAGAGCAAGGAGAGTCCTTCCACCAAGATATAAAAACAATAGAAAGATGCCAGGGATGCTGGAATACCAACATGTTGGCAGACTATTGCTGGTGTTTAGAAAGAGGTCGCTGGCAGTAGCTACTCCCGAAAAACACAGAAAAGACAATTTCTAGATTAGCAACCATGCAATTTTTCTGTCATGAAAAAAGAGTATGCTATCATGTTTGGGCTTTTCTTTGCATTTTAACGTTGTTTCGTCACCACAGCCTTTGCATTGCAAGACCATAATATCTGTGTAGTTTTTCATCTGTTTCTTGTAAGTCACAGTTGCAAGTATACAGTACACTAACTGAAGTTTTGTCTTTTTTTAACCTCTGTATGTTTTCTATGCTGCACATTGCTTTTCATAAGCTAGTTTACAAATCAGGCTTATTACAAGAAGTCACTAGTGCTTAATAACATGTTAGCCAGTTTATCAAATACCGAAACAAGCAACCCTCTTATGTAACAGTATGCTTAAAATGCTACAACTGCATAAATTTAAAATATTAAATAGCTCAAAAACTTGACCGCATAGGAAGAATCTGACAACAGTTTTGAAATCAGCGCCCCAAAATTATCCCGAAAACGCTCTCAAACCTCAATCACCATCAAATTCATTTAAAATTGCAGACCTGTGAATCAATATTTAGAATATAAATCCTGTTCGTCAACATGCTGTGTCACATGACTCATGAAAACCGTGGTTGATTAGGATAATGCTATATATTTTAATACAACAACATTTAACAATCCAGATGACGTAATCCAGAATTTGAACGCATTGGAGATGGAACAAAATGTTATTTACAATGGAAATCGTGCAGCAAGTTACAAGTCATACTGAAGTCTTGTAAAAATTTTACGGGCCTCACGTTTGACTTTTAAAAGTGACATATGATTCTCCATTCTTGTGGTCTCGGAAAGGTGCTTCAGGTTCTTGTTGGGCAATTTCAAATTGGGTTAACGATTAGTACTTTTGAGGGTAAAACAGTTCAAAATGCCAGGTAAGAGTTGCATATTTCTGTGTTTCATTCTTAACTCATGCTGCTCTCTAATCGTGCGAATAAGTGTGTGCTGGACAAACAAGAGGTACAGAAGTTAGCTCAGGCCACCGTACGTAGAACAGCGCATGTGGAGCGGTAGTGAACTTTCATCATACGTAGGAGGTTACGATGTGTGAGCGCAATGAAAGTTGGACAGCTGCACAAAGATTTGAAAGTCTGTTTGGTCGCCAGGTCCGTAGCCAGGTTTCAAGGTTTGGAGGGACAAAAGCAGGCCCGTAACCAGGGGGCGCAGGGAGGGGCGAACTCCCCTACAGGCCTAAAACTCTGAAAAAGTGTGTTGGACATAGTTTAAACTATTGGACATAGTTTGAAAAGTTTGAGCCCCTATCAGAAAACTCTTTGCCCTACCTGGTGCCCCAAGCTGGTTGCGGGCCTGGACAAAAAGCATTTTAAAGGGGCAAAATGTATGTTTTATTACATATTTAAATTAATGTTTTTTGGGCACAACAGAGCTTAGTGGGCACAACAAAATCCGAATGCCCTCTGTGGCTATGGGCCTGCTTGTAACCTCGGCTGGATATCGACCCTGCGTCCCCCAAAGTGGTTCCAAATATGAAAAAATACATACGAACAAGGTAACTTGTGAATTCAAGACGAAATAAAACAACCAATGCCAGAAGAAATGTCTGCTGGATACCTCTTTTGTTAGGATCGGCCGACATGCGATAATGAGTTTGTGGTTATTGACGAAAATTGAAAATTGCTTTTAAAACTTTGACTGGAAATCAATAATATTTCCGATCATTCGGGCTATTATGATAGTGCAGTGGTGCTAATTTTACCACAAAAGTTACGGTTTCAGTTAATTGGTAGAACTATATTCTGGAAAAGAATTCACATAATATGAGGAAACATATCGATCAATTTTCTTCACCACGTTATTTGGAAGAATAACTTCAATACTCTGGTATTCACGATCTTCTTAACAGCTTGTATTTCTCACGTCTATATTGTAGAACGTTACTTTTTCAGAGCGTTTACAGACTAAATGTGACAAAATTCAAACAGAGCTGCAGAATTAGAGTTTTCGTTACAGTCAGACTTCTGTACAGTAAAATCATGTAAAACCACTGTAAAAAAGTCTGTTCACACAGCTATTTTCAAATTTGAGAAACATTTGCAACAGAAATTGTCTCAAAAGTAATATTTTCTGAAATTACCACATTACAATTTTCATGACAAAATGTTTTCGTTGCTGCGCCCAACTCCTCCAACGAAGTTGTTCCCATTGAAGTTTCAGAACAACTATTGCTATAAATTAATATGGTGTTTGTTAGTTTCGCAGTTTTTTGCAGTTTTTTATCTAATAGATCATTACTAACGTTTTTCATTCTACGGTATGCTGATTTGAATTTCCTCAACGAAATAGATGTTCCATAAAAAATACTTTCGACGCTTTTATTTGCTATCAACAAACACCTTACTTTGTCGGATGGAAACATTGTAGTACTGTATGTATCATGATATACGTCTGTTTGGAGCCTTTTTATCATTTCAGCGAATAGTGATCAGAGTTGAAAATCAAACTGAATGCATGGAAGATAACAAAAATGTTGTATTATTATTGTATTATTATTAGAACACAAGTCCAGTGTTTGTAATGCAACCTGAAAGAAAAGTTTAAAACACTAGTCAATCTTTGCATTTATGATGTTGGATGCTTAGGGAAACTGTTCATAGGTCTTGCCTAATTAATTATTTGTATGGGTCTGTGCATATGTTTCTGAGGGTTGAGGTGTGAACGTAAAAATGTTTCAAGAAGAAAGAGATGGAGGTATGGTAGAAAGAAAGCTTTCAGTGATTGAACTTTGTCTTTTTGAGCATTTTGCATGTTGTACTGTAATATTATTTTTACTTCTTTCACCTCTGTTGCTTTTCTTCAACTTTTGGAAATGAACTTGATTAAATTGTTACACACTACGCTTGTGGTCTAAAGATAATACTTATTATTATCAATTTAAAGATAATAAAGGTGTAGTCTTTTTTATTTCCTTTCATAACAAGTGCCTGAATTATAGTGTGCAGCTATCACCTATTTTCTATCTATTCTGTGAAAAAATATTTATGTAGCATTTGTATCTTGGAATTATCGAGAATATGATGAAATGCATGTAATTGGCAGTGCATTATACATGATTTCATTCTTTTTTTAATAGCAACGTCAGCACCTTTTAGATTTTTACATAACATGCACATACTTTTTTTCAGAAGCTAATAGCGATGCTTCCTCCAGAAATTCGTTTTCAGGAAATCCAAAGTTGAAACAGAAGAAGTTGTATAAATTCTCACAGTTTGACAAAATTATGTGTGGTTTAAATGAGTAAGAATAAAGCAGTCATACTTTTGTTATATTTGGAAGTAATGGTTAGTGATGCTTTAATGCACTGCACTACGTCTGATAAAAATTTGATACGATTCAACATGCTAGGTTTCTTTGTTGCAAGTGCACTTGATGATGTTAAGTTATTGTATTTCGAACAACAACTTAAAATTGGAAAAACATTTAAAAAATTAAATCATTCTGAGCAATTTGAATGTGTCCTGTACCTTTTCAACATTAAATTTTACTCCTTTTTGTATGCCACATTTAGGTTATCGAAAGTGCCTTCAGTGCCATGGACCATGTGGTTTAATTTGCAGCGAATGATAGATTCATGACAAGTTGCTGGCAGCTTCACCCATAAATGCTTTTCCACAAATCAATTAATGCCTAGCACAAGGTTGTAATCATGGGTAGCTCTTGACCTCTTGATAAAACCAACCATGCATATGGAATTATTGTTGTCTTCGTTTAGGTTGTTCGTCAGAGCAGATGTTGCAGATCGAGCAATGACATTGCTTTGACAAGCATGTGAGATATTTCCATTTGCATTATTGCTTTTTATCTTTGGTGGCCATCTTGTCGTATTGAGTGTCCCCTCTAAAGTGCGCAAGTACGCAATACCACCAGACCATTTGCACAGTGAAATCTCATTCCCACACACTTGCAACATTCCAAATTTAATATCGCCATGGTCCTTGTAAAGCTTGGAACGCTTTACTGTTTGTGTGTCTCCATGGTTGCGCAATTGTATGCGCACTAAAACAAATATTCGTGCAATGTAAAATTTGCTTCGAGGGAGCGCTGGTCGTTGTCCATGTGTTGAGAGAGAAGGCGTGTGACAACGCAAACGTTTAAATTTTACTTAATGCCTGAATTGATATGTGAATGCAAAAATAAGAGATGTTATCGCAAAACGTTGCCACATCTCAACCTGTAATGGGGTAGCTGCTGATGCGTCTCTGTCCAAAACTCGCCCAAACGTTTGACGCATGGTCTTGTTTTCAAAATATAGCGTTTTTGTAAGGAAGCGCAGGTTTGTCACTGTTCACGAAATTGTCACCAACGCCTTCGGAAAAGAAACAAATGGTATTGTGCGACTCACACAGAAGTATTAACTAAAAAAGAAATCACGTCAAGATGTAAAAGCACGACGACGCTAACCGTGTTTGTCAGTAATGCAGTCATGCGTAACGGCATCCAAGGAACACCAACGAGCAAGTTCGAACAAAAAGCAATGCATGAAAAAGACCGCCGCGATCCGAGGAGCCAATTTTCAACCCACAAATCCATTTTCACTTTTGCTTTATGTTAAACAAATTACTGGTCTTTGTCGTAATTGTTTGGCGCCCAAAACGGTGATTCCCAACTAAATTTAAATTGTGCTTATAACAGATACGTATATGATGCTTTACCACTAAGCATCAAAAACATTCGATTGCAACAGTTTTCGAGCAAATTGAACCTGTACATTACAAACAGAATAAAACAGACGTCACAAAAAACGTTTTGCGTTTTCACGATTACAATCCAATATACACAAACAGCACTTTTTTCTGGGTATTAGTCGCAAATGCGCTTTGTCAAACGGTTTTTCGTTTTGGTTTGTTAAAGTTATTGATTTGATTGTACTTTGTAATCTTCTCTTTTGGTAGTTGGTGATTTTATTTCTACAAGAGATTCCAATTTACTTTTTGTTATACAGGCAGAGGAACACGTCCACCAAATACTGTGACGCCACCTTAGAAGTGGAAGGGAAAAAATATGCTGTACATAGAGCGATTCTCGGTTCCGTGTCAGAGTATTTTGACAAACTGTTTTCTAGCGAGGTAATGTCGTTTGCAACATATGAAGTACAATGTGTTCATTTTTTCCACATTTTAACAGAATGATGTTGGTGCTCAAAGTGCTTTCTCTTGCTTGTTTTCTTGTTCGTGATTTTGTACAAACAGTTTGACAAGTAATTTTTCATCTTCATTTTTTCCATTTTCGTGGAATTTGTGCAGCCACTGGAGAAATGCGTTCTTTTTATTTCATATAGCAAATTGCATGTTTTGAAACTCCTTGAGATCATTGCTATCCATATGTACACCTGCTTTGTTGTTGCTAATGGGAAACAATACTGCAAAGCTTTTGGACCGCACAGCTTATGAACTCTTTAAAGAAGTAGCTATTTGTTTGTTCAGTATTTTCTTAACACTGCTTGTTCAACAGTACATTGGGTGTGTGCCGTGTTCTTTGTCTTTGTTTTTTCAACCCCAAATAAACATTCCTCTTTTTCAACAAGTACATTCTTCTTTACCACCATCTCAGAGGCAAGCTTTCAAAAACGTGTGTCACAATGTCGCTTTGTTCGCTCATTATGCCATTTTCAACGTAAAAACCAACAGCAAGCATCCTTGTTGCAAACAAAACAGCCACAATAATCGAAAACATTATTTTATTCGACGTTTCGGCTTATGCGTAAGCCATCATCAGGAATAAGTGGAAACAGTTAGAAAGAAAAAAAAACAGCAAGCAATTCAACATGACACCCAGTGTAGTTCCCGACTCTGTACAAATCAAAATAATCTTGGGTCCTGGCTTTTTTAGTCGGTACCTAATTTTCGTCTGTAGATTATGTATTTACCACGTGACCAGAATGTCCCAGGAAAGATTGGCGAGACAAGCCGTTTTGGGTACGCCCACGGGAAACCGGCTCAAAGGTCGTTTAAAGGCCAGGTGGCATGACTACACATCTTCTTCAGCTTAGCTTGGCCCCCTTATGATGTGAAGCCAGCAAAACTACCAGAGATTGCTGAAAATCGTGAGTTGCCCCTGCAACGCTCTCCAGACTGAAAGAGGATGTGAAAATGAATGAAATGAGAAGATATAGTTGTTCGAAGTATCCTGCATTTATCATTTCATTTCTGCGACGAGCTTCTTATGTTTTGGCCACGAAATTCCTTTCCTGGGTCATTGGCAGTTTTGTGACGGGACGTGCGCAGTCATGTTGCATTAACTAATTGGTTTTGCCGTGTACCACAGTCACAGCGAAGCATTGTGTTAATGTGTTCACTCCACAAAACTTTCAAAGTATAGACTAGCTGTTTTTCGATGATCGTCGTTTCAGAATTTCTGGGCTGCTTTTTATAATGTAAATTTTCTGTTATGCTTGGTTTGTTCTGAAACAAAGCGACCATGAAGGCGTGCTTGGGCGAGACCGAAGCGAAATGCAAAGTTAAGTCTTGAGCTGGCGTGGAATTCACGCCCTGAGCGTAAAATCACGCGAAACAAACCTTGGTTTGTTTCAGATGCTTGAGAAGTATCAGGATTCCATCGAAATTAGGGGAGTGGCGGCTGCTGAGTTGGAACTCGTCCTTTCGTTTATTTACATTGGTGAAGTCACTATCTCTGACAGTAATGTTTATGACTTAATGGCTGCTGCGAATTACTTGGCTGTTCCAAGTAAGTGATTTGCTTCATAAATAGTTTGTATTGACATTGAAATAACGTGAGTGACTGTGATATATAGGTTTTATTTTTTGTTAAAGAATTATGCGTCCGCACCAATGGTTAAACCCGTATTGCTTGCAATGCAGATTGAATGGTTATTTAAACTCTGGTACTCCAATAAATGAAATTCGTGTAACTGCAAATTGATGTCAATAGTAATTGCATATGAACTTTGCAAAACATTACAATACACACAACAAGTCGATGTTGAGGCTTCGCTTTTACTTACTTACTGTAGTTAAATTCTTTTACATGGCCGCACATTCGGGATTTCGAACAGACTTTTCGTCTTTTCTTAAATGCGAATTTCTAAACTTTTTCAAATATAATTTGTTTTCAAATTTGCCATGCGTGTACGCAAGCTTACGTTGAAAAATGATAGATTATTCGTAAACCATTATCTTGAGGGCAGTAATTTATATACGGATAACGTGGAGCATTTTGAAAAATCCTCAACTTTTTTGGCTCAGCGTTTCTTAACTTTTTTATATTCACGTTTGTCGTGTGATGGCGTCACTCAGGGAGCTAAATTTTCATCCTTTTTGTCAAGAATTGGTGGAATTCTGCTCACTGTTTTTGACAAAAATCATCTCGGTTGAAAATTGCATCAAAAGTTGGATTGCCTCTCAAATATACAACGCAAACAAACTCGAAAAAGTTTGCAGCAAGTTTATTGTCACAAACCTGAGCAGGATTTGTGAACAGAAAGACTTTCTTCATCTGGAGTCGTCAAAAATCGAATGCATTTTTCAGTTGAGAAATGAAACTGCAAGTCTGTCAATCGAATCGGTATTGGTTTTGTTTTTTGCTAAAGTTTTTGATTTTTTAGTTGATTTATGCACTTTCCTATTTTAGTCATTGGTTGGTTCCCGCAAACAAAATGAAGCTTAGAGCTTAAAAGTTTTTTTTTAAACTTATACAATGTTTCTTAACCAGGGGTTTTCAAAGCGTTTTATGTGTTCGCAGAAACAGGAATTTAAACGTTTAGTGCTGCATTGTGCAGTACTTGTTGCGCCGTTGTTATATTATTGTTACCCCGTCAGTGACAAGACATTGCAATTGCATCTGCCACAACGGTTTGGTAGCGAGTGGGACAGCCTGTCAGTGCCGCTGTTGTGACGTCATAATTTGATAAGCGTGCGATTGAACCGTAATGTATTTGTTCGATTCTTGGCCGTCCTTGGTTGAAAGCTGCACTTGAACATGTAGGTTACCTAAGCCTCTGAGATACTTTCATGTATAGCACGTTTTGCGTTTAATTGGCAACCGTGGTGATGATGCTTACACCACAACCACTGCCTTCTGATCATCATAATCCCTCGTGTGACGGAGTAAACACGTGTGCACGTGATGCTGAAGAGAGGAAACATAATGCAAAAAGAGTTTGGTCAACAAAATGCAGCCAAGGAAAGACTGGGCGCCCTTTCGATAAACTGAAGAAAAAAAATTAAGTCGCCCTCGATTGTAAGCCGCCCTTCTTTGTAAGCCGCACGACTTGATGGAAAAAAAGCTTTATAAACCGCGGCTTACAATCGAATAAATACGGTGTTGTTCTGAAAGTACAGTTCCAAACTGTTGTTAGGTCTAATCCGTCAAGTGGCAGAAAAGACTTGATTTAATGTATAATACTGAGTATTTTGTTTTAATCGTACAAATACCTTCTTTCATGCAGGCAAAAAGTTTGTCAATCAAACTAGAATGGTATTTAATGCTGCAGCATTCACAATTATTTTCCTTGCACCTTAGTGCAGATGTTACTTGACAGTTTAGCTCGTTAGCACCAAGTTAAAGCGCATTAAAATAAATGATCTTTCGTTTATAGATTACTTATATGAAGTTTTTTGTGCATGAGAAAGATGTTTGCAGTTCAAGGTTAGGGTTTGTGCTCGGTGACCATCTGATACAAAGAGCATTGCTGCATTTCTGACTAAACAGCGATCAAACCATATTTTTGAATAACCCGAGAAATGCTGACGAAACGGTGGTGTCTGCAATTGTTATGGGGCCAGTGGAAGAGATCAGCCAGCACAAAGTAGGTTTAGAAACAAACATATGTTACGCTAGTGCAGGGGTCCCAAACTCAAATTGCTTCTTGGGCCAAATAAGGACTTGTGAGGTAACCCGCGGGCCGCATTATGACGCTGACGCAAAAATAGCGGTACCTGAACTTACTAGAAACAGATTTTACATCTTATTTCCTGCGAAAAGATTTCATGAACAATAGGCAAATCATTTCTATCCGTCTCTACGTTGGTATTAATCAATTCTAACTGTCTAAGAAAATTCGTCCTTCACCAGCTGAGCACTTTAAACTCCGGTGAATAAACTGAATAACGTAAATGTTATTCATTTCCATGCCCGCTTTTCCTCTAGGGAGGTCGCGGGGCAACAGCCTTAGGAAGACTTGGAACAGCTTATGGTCAACAGCAATTTCAGGTAGTTCGGCTGGCTCTACATCAAGGTAGGACCAAGCAAGGTCGGAGATGCAGTCACTCTACCTTGACCTTGGACGACTTCTGGGCCGCTTTCCCGTGGGTTAAGCCAGTAGGACTTGTCTCACCAGTCTTTCGTGGAGCGTTTTGGATACATGCCGACTTAACGTAGCTGTGATCTCTTCGGGAAAGTGGTTCGACATTCAGGGCTCTGCAAATTTCACAGCTGCGCACTTCGTCGCGAAGTGTCACACTAGGGACGAAACGAGGGGGCAACAATGCCCCGGGCGCCGAATCACTGGGGGGCGCCGAAAAATCCCAACAGTGATGTAAGTTTTTTCTTCAACACAGTACATTTACTCCCAAACGACCTTAGGTTCGAACACGGGGGACCAGAGAGCGTTTTGTGACCAGAGAGCGACCAAGCTCACGCAGAACTGCGTTAGCTTTACCAATCCGTGCATCAATATCCTCGCTCCACCTTCCGTCACTGATAAATAGGCTACCACCCCTAAGTACTTGAATTTCTCTAACTGCTGCAGTGTATTGTCGCTCACTTGCAGTATACATTGCTTTCGGTTTGTGGGGAGACACAATACCTCAGTGTGTTTAGTGCTGATTTTCATTCTGGCTCGGTCGCACGCAGCAGAAAACCGATCGAGTACATGCTGATTAGGCAAATCTGTTGAGAAGATGCTAGCAGTAGCAAATTGTCTGTAAAAAGTGAACGGTTGATCCTGCAGCTCCCAACTGTGACATCTTCGTCCACTCGGCTGTGACTGTCTATCCACTTAATGTAGTTTGACTATGAAAAGGAGCCTTGACAGCACACACCACCCTTATCGAGTCCAACACCAACGGTGAACAGTTGTGATTTAACTTTCCCGACATGGACACAAGTTTCGGAGCAGGAATACAGTGACTTGACGGCAAGTAACTGGCGGCCGTCAACACCGTACTCCCACACCACTCCCCAAAGCTTTTCACGAGAAACCCCGTTGTATGCTTTCTCGAAGTCGACAAAGCATATGTAGACGTCTTTGGCATACTGCCAAGATTTCTCAAAAATTTTCCGAAGAGTGAAATGTGGTCTATAATGCTACGGCCAGGACGAAAACCGCACTGGGTATCATTCAGCTTTGATTCAATTATTTCGCGGCATCTTTTTCGATGCACTTGGCAACCTAAATGTTAATTATTTGAAAATTCCCAAACAGCGTCGCTGGCCGCACAAAAAGCCCTCGTGGGCCACATGCGGCCCGCGGGCCGCGTGTTTGAGACCTCTGCGCTGGTGCGATGCGTAGTCGCTATAATGATACCGACAAGCACTCAGAGTCTAGTGATGTGAAAATCTGCTTGCTTGAATGTAAAACATCTGAGAATAGAATGGAAAAATGTCAAGTAGGGTATGGACTTCAACAAATGTGGTGGAGCTTTACGAATAAAAAATCTGCAAGAACACAGCCCGTGAAAAAGCAACCAAAGTACACCTCAAGCAGAAGATAAAACGTCTTTGCGCTTCCGTAAAACAGTCTCCCAGCACGCATCCAGCGAAAAAATCGCCAAGATCACATCCATTAAAAAGCATTCTCCAATCGGGCAGAAGAGCGAAAAATCATGCATCGTTAAAAAGCCGCCGCCGTGGGTAAAACAAGTGTGTGTTGCACAAAGATCACCTGCTCAAAGTTTCTACCTTGGGTGTGGTTGACAGAGCGCTCAAACACTTTGAGAGCCGGCGTGCGATATATTCGTACCTAGATTTCGGCCCAAAAACAGCAGTTTTCGGATGCCTTACCAACGCCATAGCTCCTCCGCCGATTGCGCTAGAGAACTGTTCAAGGGCTCAAACGGATCGGCCAGTCTTCTGGTCTGCACTCGAAAAAAATTTTTTGGTTGGGGGTTGCGGATTTTTTGTGAGTGACGTCATAGGTGAAGTAGTTTTGGGGTCATTTTGGCTCATGTTACCTGGCCTAGGGCCCAACCGCTAGGCCAAAGTATTTCGCTGAAGTTTCCGTTGGAAACTTGACTTGAGACCGAGACTTCTGAGCCTTTGATCGACTTTCTAGCGTTTCTGGTTCAAAAGTTATGATCTAAAATAAACAAATTAATTAATTATATAATTAGCTAATTAATCAAATATTTTTATTACTTTAGATCATAACGTTTGAACCCGAAACGTCAGTAAGTCATCCGAAGTATCAAAAGACTCGGATTGTAGTCTAGTTTCCAATAAAAACTTTAGCGAAATACTACCATCTAACGGTTGGCGCCCAGGGCCACATACTTGTGCAACACCTACTACCAAAACGAAACTCCCAAAGCTGAGAGCCGAACCGAAAAGCATTGGCATACAAGCCCTTAAACATGTCTGTTACGCTACGAGGTGGCTGCCGACTCACGGATAAACTCAGCGTTTTATCCGAGCCGCGTCATGTCAGGCAGAACCGTAATTACTGCCTTGACGCAGAAACCAGCGGTGTTTCCGGCGTTTTCATCGCGCGAGGTTACCTTAGGTCAAATGCGCAAAATCGGCATCCATTTCATCATCTACCGTGCGAAAGTGTGGCATTCAGTTTGTGCACCCTTTTTCACGGCCCATCCATACCAACGAAACCAAATAAAATCCTGGCATTGGCATCACGTAGAAAACTTGAATTTGTTTTGGTCCCCACTCCCAGCTTGCACTCAATGTGCCTTGTTCTTGCAAGAGTAGTTGCTGTCGGAGAAGTTGAAAACGAAGATAGGGAGATAAGAGTGTTAAAATCTGGAAGGACTTTACGGTCAATTGACTGTGAGAATATGCGTGTGCAACAACAACAATGATAACATTAAAACAACTGAAAAGTAAACATTCTTCACATTTCAGATCATAGCACGTGGTTTCTCATAGCTTCAAAGTTTATACATTCATGTTTATTGAGAATTCTTTACCATCACGTAACTGAAGCGCAACAAATTTCGTTTTATACCCACACTCCCAAGGGATCCTTCTTGACATCGCTCAAGTCATTTCGCTTGTTACTCGTTTTTCGAAATCCAATGCCCAAATACCTAGTAGGCTTTCTCAGATCACGTAGGCCTACCTGTAGAAAACCTTTAAAAATTGTCAATCGCTCTGTAGTTTCTTTTCTTGCTTTTGCTTCTCAGATAACGTGAAATAATTTTAGGCTGAATTTGAGGAATCTGCGTACAAGGCCTTAGTAACGTGGACCAGATATGATGGTGAAGTAAGAAAGGACTACTTTGATGATCTTTTCGATCAATTAAAAGTTTGTCATTTTCGAAAAGCTTTCATTACAGGAACAATAGCAAATGAGGTATGAACATCTTACGAAACGTTTGCAGTTAACGGTGTATGTAAACGATGTTGGCAGTGTTATCGCTTCAGCTTTGCACGTAAACAATTTTGATTGCGTTTCGGCACAATGTTTGAAACCATCAGAACTGGTCTGATGCGCTCGACTGTTCTTTCTGTATAGAGAAAAATTGATAAACCTGAAGCAAAAATTAAAACCCACTCAATTCATTACTTGTGTTGTTGAGAATATCGCATTCGTGATAAAATAACTACATACTGATAATGTAAACGCCAGTGACAATGGTCAAAATATCGTGAGATTAAGTGGAAGGATTATTCAAATAGATTGAGGCTGGTTTACCGACAGCACCTTGTCCTATTCTGAATCTTTGATGGCAGGAATTGGTCCGAAACAATCCATCCAGTAACCACAAAGTGATGAATGCGATGAGCAATCTAAAGTTTCTAGAGCCAGAGCGACCAGGTGCACACTGTTTTTCTTGCAGGGATGCTGTGTTTCTCTATCGTCGTTGGTGCGTTCATTTTGCGTAAATGATTGACAACGCATTACGAACAACTTATTCTTATCAGCCATGCAATTTGTTTTGCAACTGTTTTTAGCATGCACAAATTTCGAAACACGGTGATATTTTAGCTTACCTCGTAGTTCAACAAGCATAGAAGTTGCTGTTGAAGTTCTTTGAAATAACGTTAATGTGTAAGCCTATGCGACAGTGGGATGAGTTTAGATATTTTGTTGATAAAGAGACGGAATAATGCAAGACGATTTAATGACAAAGTGTTTTTCAGGCGATTTGATAACAAACCCTCTTTCAGTTCTGTTCTAAATGTTCTCTTCCAAATTGTTGAGGTTTGGTCTCACATATAGACAACCAGCACATCGCATGACGTATACATAATAAATGCAAAATCTCATTTTGGGTGATTTGTCGTTTTGCTTGACAATTATTGCCCCACTGCAACTGTTTCCAGTTGTGTGGTCACTCCGCGGTAAAGCGGTCAATATCTTTGTCACCACCCTGGTCTTCACCCTTCATGGCAACAGTGACGTAGCCAGCCCAAAAATTTGGGGGTGGCCAAAACATTTAGGGGGGGACAAAATGTATGATTTTAGGCGAATAACACTATTTTGTTTGGAAAAACGTCTCTAAAAGCACAAAATGACTATATTTTCCAAAAAAATTAGGGGGGCCAGGGGGTCCAAAGGGGCCATGGCTACGCCTATGAATGGCAATCACTGGATTTGTGAACAAGATCTTATGCCGTTGATTTGTTTTGAATTGCCTTCTTTCCTTCAGATCGCAAGCAGTGCGTTCTCGCGTGCAATCAAGATTTTACCGTTTTTCGATTGATTGACACGTTCACAGATTCCCAGGAAATCATATCGGTAAGTTGTGGTTGATCGCTTCTGCAAGCGACGACGTTTGGTTGGCGATTTTTAGCTTATGTCTTCTCTCCGACCTAAGCTTGCAAAAATTTTCTATGTTTCCGATTTGCAATAGTTGTAAATCTTGTGCTGTTACAGATACATATTTTTGTTGTCATCGCCCGCAATATTTTAAAAACTTTGAATGTTAGATTGAAGCCGAAATGTATGGCCATCGTGACAAACGGTATTGCAGAAGACGACTGATCTTGGTTTTTGCTTGTTTTCTCTAAATAATCCCGGAGACCCCCACGGTTTTCACTTTGACGCTGTCATGTTCGCAATGTTCACAGAAGTTATTGTTTTGTTTCCTAGCGACGCTCGGAACCCAGATACGAAGCATGTGTCGTTGAAATAGATGCATTTCTTTATTTGATCGGCGGTTACACGGCATCGAAAGAGGATCCGACCAACTCCGTCTTGAGGCTCAACATCAACCAGCTTGAGTTGGGATGGAAGAAAATATTTTGTATGCAGCATTCCCGCAGGTCCGCTACAGCCTTTTGCGACAGAGGTGCGTGTGTCTATCTCTGCAAGTTTTTCTTTGCACACTATACTTAGCGTAATCGTTATTAGTTTGGCCCAAACACAAGCGAAATTAACAAGTTAATCTTGCGTTGGTGAACAAAGCACATGCAACACAGCCTAACAATACCATTACCACTTGGAAACAGCAGCAAGGTCTCACAGCTCGTGAGGAACCTAATACTAATTATGCTAATCATCCTTTCATGGTATTTTGATGGCGCTTTACAACTAACGTTGTCTTGTAGAGCCACAACTGAGTGTTTTAGAAAGTCTGGTATCGTTTGACTCAGTTTGTCAAATTGATCCCTTCTAAGGGATTAATTAATTAATCATAGAATTTTTGGCCATAACTTGCCAACCACAAACGTTAGAAGGCCAACCAAGGGATCTAAAGATGTGAATTTTTGCCAAGTTTGTTTCTTAAGAAATAAAAATTTACCTCTTGATTTTAGGGCCCAGGGCCCATGACTTTTGTCATTCCCACAAGCTGTGGCTCCCAGTTCTGATTACGCAAACAAGCAGCGCTAAGCAAACTGTGACATTATGCCGTGTGTTACAGGCGTATTTGTTCATATACGAATAAAAGGAGGTTTCGGAAAATGTGGTTCCCCGGTTGATGTAGAAGAGATTTATTCTGTTGCAAAGGACGACTGGTCTTTAGATGGTTTGTTACTTTGCTTTCATTTGTATGTTCTCAACTCTACTGCTGGTCTAATTCAGTGGTGGCCAACCTGCGGCTGTTTTGAAAATTTCTGCTGCTTTAAGAAAAATCTGTTAAAATTTCTATTTTTAACGAAAATACTTTTTTATTGTTAGCTACATTATCTTGATATTGAAAAATTTTCAAAATTAGTTATTCGTCTACTAGCAACAAAGGTGTTGACTCAGTGACATAACTGAAGAGGGACAGGGATGCGAACCGCCCCTAGTGGCAAACTAAATGTAAAAACCGGACCTCCTTCAACTCAGTTTCCCCCTGGCTCAAGCCTCTACTTCAGCCTCTGCGTTGACTACGTAACACGAAGAAACTTCACTGCACAATCGTTCTACCTACGCGCCAAAGACTCAAGGCGAGTTTCATGCCCAGCCATTGTACTGTGACAGAGCATTAGGCCGAAGTGAGCATATCTCAAGCAAAACCTACTGTTTTTCTCAATGGTGGCAGTGAGAAGTGAAGGACAAAATTTTCCCAGTTCTTAGTTTAGAGTTGCAAAATAAAGTAAAACATAGCGTATAAAGAGAGGTAAATGTGGATTCAAGAAAACGCAAATTTGAGGAAGAGGATGTAGAGTTAAATATAGGAAAAGATTGCTCTTGTGGTTGTGTTTGAATTGAAGCAATGAATGTCCTACAACAAAATCTTCGCTTAGAAAGGCACTTTGTTAGGAAGCATACGCTGACTGAGAAACACACAGTCAGAGAAGTATAGTTAAAGGAACTGGCTAAAACTATCAGTGCCATGCTAGTCAAGGATGTAGCAGACACATTTTGGTCTGTACATATTAAATGCTGTTTTTCATAAAAAGAAAACAAAACTCGAGTATCTAACGACAAACCCAAGCATGGTCAAAGGCAACAAAAATACTGTAACCAGTCGAGCACGAAAAACGTGACAAACAAAATAACACGTTTTTTACAAAATGACCAAAGCTTCAAACAAAGCATTCGAAAGTCAAAAGACAAGCTGTATGCAAACTAAATCAAATAAAAGTTGATTTAGAAAAGTAAAAAGCGAAAAATAAGGAAAAGAAACAAACTGAACTGAGGAAGACCCAGAATGATGAGGTCATGGAAAAGTACAAAGAAAAATGCTTCACCAATGATGCGTGTAAAGAGCATGAATAAAAAACCCATAAAAGCGCCTTATAAGGCAAGGTCACAAGACTGATCACAGGACTGATCACGAGACTGATCACAAGACTAGTCACAAGACCAATCAAGAATGATTAATGAGAAAATAAGCCTATAAAAGGCCTGATTTTGGCTACCAAAATCAGTTCGCTTTCCGACCATGGACTGAGAACTCCTTCTTTTGGTCTGCGCTGCC
>Ga0210059_1007011_pt1 | contig 17979 bp, 10 predicted proteins | sample Ectturendosymbi2_FD_188042 | JGI IMG/M metagenome (GOLD analysis project Ga0210059, IMG submission 188042) | Ecteinascidia turbinata endosymbiont from Florida, USA - Sample 2 (SPAdes) (version 2) | ecosystem: Host-associated > Tunicates > Ascidians > Unclassified | place: Key West, Florida... | reverse complement strand
TTGGTGAATTTTCAAATTGATTGAGATGCAGAAATTTAGTTGGGATTTCTAGGGTTGTCCATAGGGTTTTTGATATGTTCAATGTCCTTTTCACTTCGGATAGCAATAACTCTGCTGTCATTGCTTCGTCTGAGAAGAATTCTTCCATTGCTGGTCCAAATGTATTTCCAGTTAAACTTTTTTCTTTCTTCATTGGCCAAGGAAAATAAATGTTTATTTCTTTTTGTAAGGTTTTCATTAATGAAAACACGTTCAGAGTTAGGTTTTCTTGGAGCATTACTTTTCAATTTCCTTCTTTCTTTATAAATATTGTTTCTGGTTCTTCTAGAGACAAACCTAACAATAATGTTGGGTGTTCCAAATCATTAATATCAAATTCAAGGGAAGATATCTTATTCTCCAGTAGCTGATTTTTTTCTCTGAGAGAGTTGTTTTCTTCTCTAAGGCCTTTCATTTCCTTATGCAGCTGTTCCACCTCTATGGATACTGTTTTGAGAGTGCTTGCCATATTTGAAATTTGGTTTGGAATTGACTCTAGCCTAGAAATTTTTGAGTTAAGCTGATTTAGTTTTTCCAGCAACTCTTCAGATTTATTCACAGATGTTTGTGGAGAGAGTATAGGCCACTTCTTTTCATAGTTCACAAAATCCTTTGTTGCTTGCATTTCTTGTTGTTACTGCGGGTGGTCATGTTGTTCAGTATAACACAGCAGGTAAGTAGAGTGTTATATAATTAACTGACAGTTAACAACAAAATTAGCAATACAAAACCTAAACCTTATTCAATGGGGCGATTGCAGCACAGATGTGATCGATTACGATTCCGATTACTTGCCACCTGCTCGATTGCGATTGCGAATATACAAAATCACAATGTAATCGATTACCATTACGATTACATTGGAAGTAATCACGATTACAATCGAGATTACATTTGTCTTGAAACATCCTTAGAGAGAAAACAAAACCCATTTGCATAATTTTATGTAAGTAGATTTTCAGACAACACACGATATGAATGAATGCAATAAACGAAATTACTAATCTGTAAAGATCAAGTACCGGAAAAATATAAAAAACATTGATTGTTTACTGAGATGTTCGTGCAGTCAACAAACCAGTGGCGTAACTATAGATTTAAGCTAGAAGAGAAACTTAGCTGAAAGACCCTCATTGGCCTCTTTCGGGGACCTACTAGTAAACACCAAGAAAAAAACTTGAGGAATGATGGTGAATCCGGGTGTGGATGGCTATACCGTACTAAAATCCCAAATCAACGGAAAATACTCTGAAAAAACAAAAAGACGACATCGTGCTAAATACCCGTTAAAAGGATACTAAAAGCGAAATATAAGCTAAGTAGGGGGAGTTTACATAGGCTACTAACATTAATAATGTGGTGAAATAGGCTACTAACATTATTAATGTCATTTTGCTACCATTTCCTAACCTGATTAAATGGATGGTTGAAATATGATTTAATGAAGGGACCGACATAAGCTTATACTCCGGCAAAGCAGTGCAGTCAGGAAAAATCAAGAAATGAAAAGAAAATAGAAATGGCAATCTTACAATTTTGCAGTGAACTTGATAAAGCATGGTCAGAAATGCATGCCTGCTGGCATTGACAGAAGGCGAATGATAGATTTGTAAGCACCCTCAGCATGGCCCATGTCGGAACCCATCTCTCCGAAAACAAAGATCCTTATTTTATGTATGTATCGTGATGTTGGGCATTATGGAAAAATAACTTGTGTTTTGCACGAGAAAAGCTTTTTCAGATGAATAAAAGTTACACCAAATTGCGACATAACTTATCTATGGTATATATGAAACTGAAATTAATAAGAATAAAAAAATGGGGGAGCCTGAACCCATGCAGCCCCCTGGTTCCGACACGTACGAGCCTACGTAACACCTGGTTTTGCTGGACATTCTTTTCGTGTTATTTCAGGTGAAACGTGGTACTAATTGTCAATTCACAGTTGTTCATTTCGATTTCTGTTTAATCTCAAATATATTTTCGTGTCGTTATGGATGTTTAACTCTAGAATCAAATTTTTGACATTAATTTCGCCTATTAAAATTTGATAAAGAATCTGAAAATTTTGATTGTGAAAAGACTGGGCTGAGTGGCATAAATGACAGATGTCACAAGGCAACAGTCACCAGCAGCCCCGTAACCAGTTTGGACACCAGGGGGCGCGAAGGATTTTCTGTGGGAGGCCCAAATTTCACATCGATAGCAAGTACGAAAACAATAGTTATGCATACAATATATCCAAGTCATTTTTTTCAGGGGGAAGAACGTTTTTCCAAGGGGGAGAATCCCTCCCCTTAGTTACGGACCTGGTCACCAGATGATTAGGTATACAGACATCACATATGTACAGGCTAGATTGGTATATGTGTATGTATTCAGAAAGACATCTGGTTCGTTTTCTTTTTGGATACATTGAAGTCTTCTCTAGTTGGCTTGGATAAACCTGCTTGGGAATATTTGATTCATGTTGGGAAAGGCTACTATACAAACGATGTATGGACAATCGAAAAGGTACCCAACAGTATGCACGGGCTGACAAAGGGAGATTGAAAGTATACATCATCCACCCATCAACAGTAAAAATTAATTGCAAATGATTTTGTGAAGTAAGCTACGCTAATTTTGGCCAAACATTTTTGCTTCTGTAAAAGGACATCAATGGAGATTTGGCTGGGATGGGCCGGTGGGGCTGCATGCATGATGCCCAGTAGCTAAAGATTCGTAGCATTTTAAAGAGCGGAAAGTGCGAGAAAAATATTTAGCTACCATACCTTGCAATATATGTTGGAGACACTACGTTCCCCAACACCGATAACTATGAAAGTGCAACATTAGACATTGAAGAGAGACGACACAGTTCAACGACAAGTTCTGATGAAGTCATCAGCGTAAAAACCGAAAAAAGATATGCTCTCTGACTTGGAGTGAAGCGCAGTAACCAAGCGAGAGAAAAAGACATTGTTACAATCATATGTACATGTTTCAACACGAAAAATATATCAATTGTGTAGAACTTTGACGTGAAAATGTAATTGCGAACAAACGCTCAACACTGTCAATGCTGTAACAGAACCTATGAGTACCTCAAAGCACGTGTGAAATTTGCATTCATGAATATGTCTTTGTTTTATAGAAACCATGCATGAAAATAAAGTCGTTAGCAGAATTATATCATACCATTCCTTAAAGACGTAATTTTGTTCAAAACAAAATCTGTGAAAGTTGTACTTGTGTACGTATGTGTTTACAGAAATCATGTATGAAGTAACGTCATTAGCAGATCTGTATCATGCATTTTTAGGGCGTTATAATCTGTTCCAAGCAATAGAAAACTATGTAACGCCAGAACAAACGTCGAACACATTACCAAACGTAGTAGATTGGTTAAAAGAATTAATCCAGGTAAATGAATACGAACCAGAGTTAAAGAGTGAAATATTTATTTGCTATGAAGGACAAATGATTCAAATAGTTGCTAAAACAAAAAGACGAAAGTTGTATTTAAGTAAGTGGAAATTTACGCGTGAACCATGCAAAAAGAATGCAACCATTTAATTGCATGTTTATGTGTCACAGATGGCTAACATAAGATTGTTAAAGCAATACGCTGAGAGCGGAATAAGTGTGTGTTCCATGCTCAAAACAACCAAGATAGAAGACGGAAGAAATCTACAAAGACCCTTTGAATTAATAGATCCCAAAGAGGTCATACCAATAATCTACAAATGGTTAAGCGAAAGAAAGGGAAGACTAACAACAATACAACTACGAATACATGACCCCAGTCATTGTATAATTCATTACGTGGGGCTATGAGCTCACAGAAGGCACGTTTACGTTCTGTATGCACACGACTTACCGTCAAATCAACAGCAAATAACGCATGCATGGAGACCGCTAACCACATACGAAAACATGACCGTGGAAGAAATAAAAGCCAGTGTGAGCAGAGCACAAGAAATAAACTCCTTGGCTGCAGTAAAACAAGCACGCAACGATGCACCTATGATCAGTACATTGTTTGAATCCTGGATCCCAGAGGTGAAAGAGGAGTTACCCCAAATCGCTGATCCAGAAACACTTGACGAGCTGCTGAACACACAATAAAAAGAACTCTGAAGAAATTGCGTCAGAGCAATTCTGTACAGCGGAAACAACCTAAAGCTGCCTACACCTGCGCAAGGACAGCAAAGTTGCCAGTAATGGCAAAGTTGCCACTCCAGCAAGGGCAAAGTTGCCAGTTGTTACGTAATGATTTCTGCGAAACAACAATAAAGCATTAAACATGCAAACCGTTGCAAGATGCGCAAGCCACTTGTACACTTATACAATTTGCAATGTTAAAAAACTCTTTATGGTAAAAAAGGGAGAGCATAAAAGAAACAGAAGGAATTATGAAAAACAAAATAGAAAATTAGAAACAAAAATACGCACCTTTATAGCGGCAAAGTTAGAAATAACACAAGATGAATAAATAAAAGAAAAATAACTTTGCTGAAAGAAACATAACAACGCCACACTTTGAAATGAAAAGACAATCAACAAAATATATGGGATTATGAATTTCAAAAAGGAAATATTGTTGGAACAGATTTTAGAAATAACAAACACATTGAAAAGAATATTTGTAACGAATTTTATCTAATATTGCTCAGTATGCATACAATCGGCAAAAAGTGTAAAAACACGCACATCAAATATGGTGTAAAATAAAATATTAGTGGACATGCTGAAATCATGGCAAAGCTCGATCATGTGATGTTTTGTATTATTGTGAAACGCCTTTAAATTGAGCGTTATCAGCGACAAGATTTCAGAAGGCCTGCGGGCCAGGTACATGTTGTACCGAGGGATGCCCCTTGATCTCGTGATAGGGGAGCGCTTGGTTGGATGGACACTGGTGCCCACTTGTGATGGCAGGCCCAGCAGACAAAATCTGGGACCATCAGGCCCACAGCGAATAGATTTCGTGCTGTGTAAATAGGGAATGCTCCGGCAGCCAGTGTCAAGAGGGACACACTGGTTCACACACAAAAATTCAATACGTCAGTCACTTAATGAGTGCCTGATTTCCGACAGCACCTGCTTTGGGAATAGGTTTATAGGAAGTGCTCTGCAAAACAACAGCAGCACCAACAAAAGTCATTCCGTGACGCAAGCAGGCGATACCCTTAAGAAAGTCGCAATGCTTACAAAAAAGGAATGCAGAAATTGCGGCTAGCCATTTTGTAATTGTGTTTAGAGTAGCAGTGAGTAGAAAAATAGGGAAAGATGAGATCTTGTACTGAGAGAAACTGTAAGTTGTGTTGCGAACATTTGAACGTTGGTTATCATGAGTCCAATAAAAATTATGTGTATTGATTTCACTGAATTATACCAGCATCTGGTCATATACTAAGATGCTGTTTGTGATTAAGAATTGTGTTAAAAACCTCCTGAGAAGGAATAAGGAAAGCGAACCTACAAACGGATAGTCGTAAAAATTAAAGCCATTGCTTTAATGAATAGACTTTTTCAACAAAGGTTGATTGTGCAAAACTTGAGGAAGAATGTTCAAAATTCCAACAGTTCGATAAATGTTCAGTTCGATAAATGTTCGAAAAGATTTTATGTCATAATTATTCATGAAATTTAGATTTATTCACCTAATAAGTTTCCTTGGTCATAATGCCTGGGTCTATCAACGAGTTTCCATGAATCTCAATATGACCGTTTGTCAAGCAGCATGCCGAATATTATGTAGAAATGCTCAAAGCACGTTGGCTGCTTTCTGTGTTAGCTGAATCGTGCCGATTGTTACATGTGAATCAGGCGAAAGAACTTATGGCTGTTCGTGTTTGAAATTAACCTGATCAAAGGTTAAGGTTGTACTGCAGATAAGAGCTTTGTGTAGAGCTAGCAGCATTGTCCTACAACTAAATCAGGGCTGCTTCTTCAGGGAAATACTTAGTTTTGTTAGTTTCGATTACGTAAAGCCGGTTTGGTATTTTTAATGTGCTTTTTTCGTTTTAATTTTCTTTAACAAAGTCAATCAGATATCAGATTGCTATTGAGTACCTCCGCAAGTTTGTACTGCTCACATGCTACGATAATCAATTTTAATCAGCTTGAAAAGCAAGCAAAAGTCACTTTGCCAACTGGCAGCCACAGAACTCTACCGCAAAGAGACAAAGTAAAAGGTAACAGCAAGAAAAAGGCAAAAGCACGTTTGGGTCTGATGCCTTAGAGTAGTGGTTTTCAGGTTACCCAACCACGCGAACCCTAATTTCTCAGTTTGAATGTCAATAACTGATCAGCAGAAAGGTCTTTTTCAAGATTCAAAAGAATTAGAAATGAATTAAAGTGTCGCAATGTTCCAGGAGAAATTGCCCACACAGCATTCGGTGCATTAAAAGTGACAAACTTGGTTGCGTTCGATTCTTAGCAGTCTCAAAAAGTGACATACTCGCGAATCGTGAACCTAGCAGTTGCAACCATTTGGGTGCGTTTTCCTTGACGTGTTTTTTTCGTGTGTGTGAGATTTTTCTCTCTCTATGGACCGCTGCCTTCTTCTAAGAGAGAGAGGTGTGTGAGATTCTTACAGCCGTGGTAAGCGAGCCACAACTTGGTCCTCACGTTGTGCTGTCACGTCTTTTATGACGCTACACATATGTCCGGTGTGTTTCGTTTTTCTGAGCACAAAAGAAACAGATGTGAAACTTATTCAAAAAACATAGGCCATGAATGTGGTTTGTCAAATATTTAACCGTGACGTTTTAGATTGGTTTGCATGCAAAATTAAAATCCATTTCCCGCCAGACAAGCACGATTTTAACAATTCCGTGTCATTGACCGGTTTTGAGTCGCAAGCAACAAGCGCTGTGATCGTGGGGCACTCCAGTAATGATTTACAGTGTTTGTTGTCAGTAGATTTAGAGCACCAATATCTTCATTTTCGGCTTTGCGCATACTGATTAACCCTTTTCCACTTTTTCCTCGTAACAGTGGGAGAGGGAGGCCTCACAAGAGGATAAGCTGATGGCCTCGCTTCAGCTAAATCAGGCCCTGATCTTGTGCCAGGATTGTCCAAAAAAAACTCAACACTTTTCAACAATGCGAAAAGCAGTTATTGAACCAATAACACTGTACGTTGGTGATCGGAAAACTGTTGGCCTTTGTCCAATTGTGGGCCATTCAGCACTTCTTACTGGGCTGCACAAAACGTTTTGTTGTGGGCCATGTGGTATGTAGGAACGAAAGTGCTGGGCCGGTTGAGTGGGGAAAACATAGGCTAATGTAATGCCATAGGTGTAGGAGCACACACATTTTTAGGGGTGCGAAGGATTTTTGCCAAAATTTCCCCAAACTTGCACGGAAAAATTTTGGGTCATCTTTTATACATTGCATGAAGATCGAATTTTGGATTACCTCCAAAAAACGTGTTGATGTGATTTTGGCACCAATTTCGCAACTGAAAGCACGTTTGGTGCCATTTTTTGCTTGGATTTTTGGGGGTTTGCCCAGATTTTCAGTGATTTTGCAAAGGTTTTCAGAGGTTTTGCACAGACTTTTCTTGATTTTTCCCGGATTTTCACCAAAGCAAAACTTCTGGGGATGCGCTTGCTCCCCTGCACATCGCCTCCTACACGATTGTGTAAAACCTGTGCAACAATGATTGTTTGATTGTAACAAGTCATTGATGTTGTCATTATACGGCTTATGACATTTGCATAGCACTATTATGTTACAGATACATGAATACAACATAAGTTTGAAACTGGGACTTCAAAAAAAAGCACGAACCTTCAATTACCACTGGATTGGGGCAATCATAACGAAGGATTGCCAATCATCTCAGTGCGCAACACTTTTGAACGGAACTTCAGGAAGTTTCTTTTAATCTAACCGTTTCACAGATCAACTATGACTGATGAAAGACTAACAAACCTGGCAATGATATCTATTGGAAGTCAAACTGCTGAAACTAAGATTAGATATCAATGAGTTGACAAAAATATTTGCCTCTTTGAAAACTTGGAAAAAGTCTTTTCGCTGTAGTTTGAAATATAGCAAATGTTAAGTCAGCTTGCGTTTTAGGTTGTGTTGATGGTTAGAACCGTCGCCAGAAAGTCTTCAATAGAGAGGCTTTCCGTTTGAGCAGAGTGGCTTGACATTCCAAAAATTGACAAAAACTCCACTGATTCATACGGTTTCATCTTTCAATATAATGGGCCTTGAATCTTTGTCTGGGGAGCTAAGCGGGCCAACCACCCCGCGGTGACGGGACTGTTGATGTTGTAGAAACCTGCCTTGATGAACGTTGGTCAATAAAATCGACACTTTTTTATATAAATATTATATGTATTAGAAGCAACATATTATACATTGGACGCTCCAAAGTCCAGGCTTGAGGGACCCCCAACCAGTGGTGTGAAAGGCGGGAGTGCAGGGGGAGCAAGCGCACTTCTGAAAGTTTTGATTTGACACAAATCTGGACAAAATTCCGGAAATCCGTGTAGAAAATGCCCGCTACGTTTTTGGCTTCAAAAATGGATCACGTTTGCAGAAAAACATATGAAGATTCATTTTTGGAGGTCACACCAAAAAAAGGTCTTAACGATCATTGTGTGAGAAAATTTGTAGGCAAAAGTTGCACACAATCATTTTGGGAAAGTTTGGGGAAATTCGGGAATAAATTCTTCCCACCCCAAAAAATTTACCTGCTCCTGCGCCAATGCCACCTAGCACCGGCCCTGTATATAGCTCTTTTGTAGATCAAAGCTCACATGTTGTAAAGTAATTGCTTTCAAAACTATGGCTTTAAATATGTCACGTGCTAAATATGTTTTTAAAAAACAGGTAGCAAACGCTTGGACGTAATGATGACTAAAAGATCAATGATGATCAAGCTTACGAAAGGAAAATATCAAAAAGAAGTTTTGCAAAGACTGGATCACAAAAGAATTAAAGAATGTCATCGAAGATCTGGAAAAAGAAACTATGGAAAATGTTTCTTTGAAAACCAATTAGAAAAAATAGACGTTTCACCGAATCTGAACACATTTTCACACACGGAGAAATTCTTCACCCTCAAGAACAAACTTCCCTCAGAAGCTTCGTTAAAAATATCAAAAGATCAGCGTCTGCGACACTTCAGCAAAGTGACCCGAGAGGTCATTTTAGATAAAACATCCAAAACCGATGGATCTCTTGAAGCAAAACAATGTCCTAAAAGTTTTGCTTGCCCTATTTCAGCAAAAATCAATTTCCAGTACAGCCACTGCAAAACACGCTATTTACAATCGCTTCATTCATCTCCTGTGGTGGAAAGAAACCGAGAAATTCCTAGTTTAAAAAATAGCAGAAAAACATTGAACAGGCAAAAAAAGTTTGAAGTCCCTGATCAAAACCTTCGAAGTAACTCCTCTGAATACAATATATATGGAATTTACAATGAAAACAAATCATGCCAAATAGAAGATACCAAAATTTTAGCTGATGAAAGCTTGTTGAGCTTGAAACGTAGAAGAAAGTCTGTTCTTCAGGCGACGTCTTTGCCCAAGATAACTCATGAGAGATTTGCTGCAAGAAGGCATTGCCAGCATATTAGACAATGCTCAGTCAGAAAAATGACACCAATCAAGCACACAAAAATTGTTCGAGGAACAAAACGGTTTTGTTGCCATCAGTGCGGAAAATGTTTTTCTCAAAACTCGTATTTCACTAAACAAGCGAAAATTCATTCGGAAAGAAATCAACAATGTTGCCAGGAGTGTGAAAAAAAAAATTTCCCGTGCCCACCACTTGACAAATCACATTCGAACACGTACAGGTGAAAAACCTAATTGTCCCCAGGAGGGTGGAAAAAGATTTTCCCAGTCCACCCACCTGACCACGCACATACGACCACACGCTGGAGAAAACCCTTATTGTTGCCGAAAGTGTGGAAAAAGATTTTCCGATCCAAGCGCCCTAACCAAGCACATGCGAACACACACTGGAGAAAAACCTTATTGTTGCCAAGAGTGTGGAAAAAGGTTTTCCTTTACCAGCAGCCTGACCACGCACATGCGAACACACACTGGAGAAAAACCTTGTTGTTGCCAGGAGTGCGGAAAAAGATTTTCCCAGTCCCGCCACCTGACCAGGCATATGCGAACACACGCTGGGGAAAAACCTTATTGTTGCCAGGAGTGTGGAAAAAGATTTTTCGAATCAAGCTCCCTAACCCTGCACATGCGAACACACACTGGAGAAAAACCTTATTGTTGCCAGGAGTGTGGAAAAAGATTTTCCGATCCAAGCGCCCTAACCAAGCACATGCGAACACACACTGGAGAAAAACTTTATTGTTGCCAGGAGTGCGGAAAAAGATTTTCCCAGTCCCGCCACCTGACCAGGCATATGCGAACACACGCTGGGGAAAAACCTTATTGTTGCCAGGAGTGTGGAAAAAGATTTTCCCAGTCCAGCCCTCTGACCACACACATACGGATACACACTGGAGAAAAACCTTATTGTTGCCAGGAGTGTGGAAAAAGTTTTTCACAGTTCAGCCACATGGCCACGCACATGCGAACACATACTGGAGAAAAACCATAATGCTGCCAGGAGTGTGGAAAAAGATTTTCACAGTTCAGCCACATGGCCACGCACATGCGAACACACACTGGAGAAAAACCTTATTGTTGCCAGGAGTATGGAACAAGGTCTTCCGAATCCAGCAGCCTAACCAATCACATGCGAACACATATTGGACAAAAAACTTATTGTTGCCAGGAGTGTTGAAGAACATTTTCCCGTCCGAGCACCCTAATCAAGCACATGCGAAAGCACACTGAACAAAAACCATAATGTGGCCTGGAGTGCGAAAAATAATTTTTGATTGCTTTTTACTTTGCTTCTCATATGTTAACACACACTGTATAGAAAATCATTTTATCGCTTCCAGTGTGGAATACTCTTTGACCGTTCACGTGGCTTGAGGTTTCAATGTGAAACTGTTCGTTGTGTTTTTATTGCGGTGGAAAACCTCACAGCTGTTTTCACAGTGCCCTGCCCGTAAGTCGATGTGTTGTATGCGCGGCAAACGCGACCAATATTTGCGTGTAGGCCAATGCATATTGCAGATCTGTTAATGTACGTGACTGAATAGATGACGTAACTGTCATTGGAACTACTCTTGAAAAACATGACAAAAATCTGAAATGGTTACTTGACGTTGCCTCCGGTCGCAATATCACGTTGAATTAATCCAATCTCAAAATCGTGCAACCGTTCTTTATGTGCTTGACGAGAGTTTTTTAAGCCGTTTTTGGGTGTGAAAATGACAGGCTAACTTTTAGAAGGTAAGGTAAGGTTTTGTCTTGTACTGAAGTAAAACAATTTGTGGAAAACATGTTTTCCTGAACTTCTCGAGAAGTTGCATGTCAGGAGGTTATGCGACAGGTCTTGTTATTGAAAGGAGCCGAATTTTTCCATAATCTGCAAATGTTTCATACTGTGTTTATATCATAGCATGATCTATGCTACGGTAGCCTGCGCGAAAGACATGGCACCGCGTTATTGAAAGGAACGAAAGTCATTGCACCGAGCCGTGGGTCCGAAATAGAGATGGCGCGGACAGAAAATTTGTGCCCGCTGTCCACACCGCATCAGCAGCTTTTGTCCGCTGTCCGCATTTGTCGTACATTACCCTGTCCGCGGACGCGCTGCACCGCAATCCCAAAGTTTTACCCCCTTACAGCAATGGTGATTTGCGTCCCTTCAACTAAAGCACTATGCTTCTCATAACAATTTTCTATGGGTGTAAGATTTGCCAATGACTTTAGCAGTGTCTACTTTGCCGTACAGTGATTATTTTGCCTCATTAATAGCACTGGAGGTATTTTGCCTTCAGCCGAACTTGATCAGTTGAAGTGATCACGTTTCATGACAAGTTCGACACCTGTGACCTGCTTAGATGACTGTGACGTCAGAGCCCAATGGACGAGTTTTGTCATGTGTTTAGTGCTGGCAAATTGCTAGCACCTTCTTGTCTGTGCTGCATGAAATGTAAGCTAAAGCTTAACCATAAATCCTATCCCCAAAAACCTGACCTGAACCTCTAAATCGTTATACTGTATTCCTAAACCCTAACCCGTTGGCTCTTTGTATATCCTAATCCTATTTGTCGCGTGGCCACATCAACCTATGGCCTTTAACTATAGGAAAATTAATAGCCCCAGCACGGGCACCATGTATATAGGCCTACATCATTTGCCTCATGAAGAAAAACAGGCACTACCAATAAATCTACAAAATGTTTTGAATTCTTTTAAATTGTCATGCCACTCTTTGCTACTGTGTGCAAAGTCATAGCGAACTTTCTGTCACAATTTATCAAAATAAGATATTTGTTTTTACTGTTACACTAACTGACACACAAGCAAAAATCGCTTTAGAGCACTGTTTCCACCAACATGCATCCCCTGCTTGCATTGTGTCAAAGTTTTATACAGTTTCATAAACTTTATATGTGTTCCGTACCTGTTGCAATTGAACATTGGGTATGTGATGCACTATACGTTTCACCAACTATCGCATATCTAGTCAGCATGCTACGGTCACGATGTGTTAAATAAAACCTCGTTCTCCCTATTTTGCATCAATTGTCAATGGAAAGACGACATATATTCAGAGCAGTTTTGCCATACAGTCACAGCAGCATTGTATAGTATACTAATACAATGTTCACTTTATACAGAAGAATGGGTAGTTAACAAACCTTTAAACTTGCAGTCCTGAACCTAAAACTTGCAGCCCTGAAAGCATGTTCCTGCTGTAATTAGATGCCTACCAGTTAGCTGTCCAGAGTTCTGGACAAGCAATTCGCATGCCAGTGCATCAGAGCCTGAGAGCAGTGACTGCAGCACGCCACCTGCAGGAAAACCGCAATATCGTATTTATTCGCTTATAAGACGGGACCCACCTTCACCTGGGAGATGGTTGATATTCTGTTTAGACTCGTTTATAAGAGGAAGGAGTGCATGCAACGAGAGAAACACATTTCAGTATCAAAGTACGTTTATACTAACTTTAAACCACATTTCTTCTAAGTATTAAAATAGTTTACGCAAACTGCACTGTAATAGAACACAGCAAATCATTTAATTCATAGCATGACAGTCAATTTAATTAACGCGTACCGGTACATGTCTCTGTTGTTTATTTTTGCCAGATTCTGTGAAATATCTGCACAGTTCTCAGTGAACTATTTTCTGTCTCTGTAGACCTCGCCTATAAGATGGGCCCCCGAATCAGTAACTTCCGAAACGTCTCTTCGTTTTGCAAAGATCATCACTACATGAACGTCCACGCGGCGCGTGCACGGCTTAACACTTTCAAAAGTCACGCGCGCGGCTGGTACGCGGCAAAATTTTCCAAAACCGCACCGCGCGGAATGCGGTCGCGGCGCGGTTGACATCTTTAGTCCGAAACACAAACTCCTAACACACTTGAAGATGAACGCATTGGTGTGACAATAAAGAACACTGCACACTGGCATAGCAAAGGGCAGTGCATGATTGAGGTTGCACGGGGCCTGTAGCATATTTACAGCGCGGGTCCCTAAGTTAGTGATACACATGAACATGTGAACAACTGTTAAATCATAAATCAGGGCTACTCAAATGGCGGATCGCGGTCCGAATCCGGACCTTTGGATGGTGAAGTCCAGACCTCGTCAGCCACTCAAAGTTGTGTTCTGCAGAATAGTTTCATACCAAAATCTAGCATTTTTATCCGTGCTTCTCAGCAATTAACTCGTTGTCAACTGTATAACTGTGGATCAAGCTGTTGTTTCGCTATCTTGCAGACCACACACGAGATGCCCTTTTTATTCTGGTTCAAACAATTGTTTCCTCATAATTGTTTAACAATCGCATGTCATTGCAATGCCTATCCTGGTATGAAAAATAGAAGCAAGGCAAAAAATGGCGATGAAGCCATGTCCTTGCCTTGATTGAATTTCATTGTTTGTTGATAACAACAATGAAATTCAAAGTTGTGACTTCAGTGAAGCGTTTGCGCATGACTGTTGGCACATAAAGCGCTCCAACAATTCACAAAGTGGCTGGAAACTGTTGGATTTTTGGTTGACGCCATGTCGCACCTCAACGACTTGAACGTTGAACTACGAGGAGTAAAACATACAATTTTTGTCTGATTCGTGCTTTTCAGATAAAGTTAGAAATTTTTAAACATGTTATTCAAACTGAGCTTAATCATTTTCCGAGACATTTGAAGCAAAAGAAGGGCAGAAAAGATACCATGTATGTTCAGTTTATTGAAAAATTAATTATCAACTTTGCAGTACGATTTGGCAACCTTTCTCTTCGAAAACAGTTGCTGTGGTTTCTTGGAAACGCTTTTTCGTGACAGACATTATAGAATTATCAACTGAAGAAAAAGACACATGGAAATGGGTGGACACAGCGGAGTTGTGAACGGGCCTCATTTTGAAGCATGGACCTGGTCCGAAAGTACAAGACCAAACCCGGTCTGATCCCGACCAGGCCCGTAACCAGGGGTGGTGCAGGGAGGCGAAGACCCCTAGATAATTCTTCACCTCCCCTGCAAAAATGTGTTGGATATAGTTTGAAAATATTGGACAGATTTCAATAATTTTGAGCCCCACTCAGAAAACTCTTCGCTCCTCCTGGTGTCCCGAGCTGGTTACGGCCCTGATTCCGACATTTACTTTTGAAGCCCAATTTAGGCCCTGAAAGCCAAATCTAACGTGTGAGTCAAGATATGCGCAACTTAGGGATTCTGGTGGTTTAGCAAAGTAAACATGACTAAATATTTCGCAAGTAATCATTATTGTATTGGAGATTTGTTAAACTCGATTGCTTTGACACTAACTGGCAACATAAGCGTCCATTGTTGGTAAAAATTGTGCATGCAGGCCCGAAATCGCCTGAAACATTTTGACAAACTTAAGCCCGAACCCGGCCAGAGTATTCCGACCCGACCTACAACTCTGGGACACTGCCAAAATTCAATTGGAGCTATTCAATATTCTCTCAAGGGTTGGCAACTGTGCAATACCACCAGATCATCTGCACAGTGAAATCTCATTCTTGCGTACTTTCAACATACCTAAATATTCGAAAAGTACAAAAACAAGGAGAAGCTATTTGAATTATATGGGTACTTTGTTTGTAATTTGATAAGATTTATACTTATTCTAATACTTGTAGTAGGCATGTTCTGCCCACTACAGCTATGAATTGTACAATAAAGACAAAACCTAAAAAGTATACAAAGTTGTACAACAATAACTATAAAACCGAAATCAAGAACAGCATTACACAGCTGAAATAACTGCCGCCTAACATAAAAATAAATTTAACATGACACATAAGCCTTTCATGACAAGAGGTATGTTTCAAACATGCTCGCATATAACATGTGCACACACGTCCAGCAAGATTCCAAACAAAAGAAGCAACGGCGGCGTTGCTACGCAAAATGACGTAGAGCCACGCCCCAATCAGATGAAAAGCTGGAGAAACAATGGCGGTGTTGCTAAGCAATATGACGCAGAACCTATCAAAAGATACCACTCAGATCAATTAGGTTTTATGAACCTAATGGAAAACCCCCGGAAACAGAGTCCCTATAAATAGGCCGATTTTGCCAATAAATATTCAGATTGGTACTCACGACCTTCCGACGGTACTAACCTCCTTCTGGAGTATTAAAACTCTTAACGTTTTTGCTTTGGAAGTAAAACCAACTCTGCCGCCTTGTACACTACCTGGCTGGTTAAGTTGTGGAGCTCTAGCAGTGCGTTGACATACGTTCGCCACTATCTCCACAATCAAGGGTTTTTAACTGAGTAAGTCCTTGAGACAGGATTGCTTCAGTCAACACGAGTGGCTTTGTCCGGGTGAATTTATGACACTCAGGACCGTGAAATTAGAAGCTCCAAAATACTGTTTCCTACCATTCTCGAGAAATCCCAAGTCAACATGAAAACTCACTTTGTTGACATTATACCTTAAAATGCGTGCTCAAACGAACTGTTTGGAAAACGTGACATTTACATAGGAAACTGGATAACTCTGTAATTAATGATCAACCTATCGTCGAAAAACTTTTACACGATCAAACTTATTCAAAAGACTGATCTGTACTTTAAAAATCTGCATTAGTAAGCAGTACGTTTAGAAGTATGTTACAAAAAGCAGAATATCCTTAGCAACTAGGACGGATTTCTGATTGCAGAAGTTGCTGCATGACATGTTCTTGAGTGTGAATTTGATTCGGCAGAGTTCCTGATAAAGTCATCTATTTTATATTGGTGAGTACATGTTGTTGTTCTAATCCATGTATTATTGCGAATAAAACAAAAGACAAGAAAATAATGACTGAAGTTCAATAATGATGAATCTATTTAGTACAGTGTCAGAGGCTAAGGAGGGCGGTCAACCGAACGAGTGAGATTCAGGAATACTGTCCTGGATGTGACAATGAAAGCGAACCCACTTGTAAGAATACTGTCATATTCGGAAACTATCTTTTGAGTTTATTATTGACCGAAAGATCGGTTATATAATTGAAAAAGTTTGTAATGCATTCAGAATTCCGTTAACTAAATTATTCATGTCTACTTAAATAAACTTTTGCTCGGTTTAAATTTTCTTATATGGAATCCTGGAGCTAATTCAATTCATGCATTTCATATGAAGTGTGGGTTACAGCGAGTGGTGAAAGAAGAAATAATTTTCTTACCGGAACGATCCAGTATTTGTCAATACCCTACCAAAATTTCAGCCATAAATATTTAAAAGCAATCAAGAGCACGTCTACTTTTGGCCCACCCTGTATTGTACCTTTTAAAAATACAAAAAACGTACGGGACATTCTGAAAACCACCGTTTCAAAATCAACCAAAAAGCGTTAGGCTATAGGCTACGTACGGCAACTTGCACTATCTCCGAAAGTGGTTCAGGCAATGCAACATGAGTAGTCTAAATTTAACACCTCATACTATAGCCTGCTTGCTAATACTGTATTTGCAATCTACATACCCTAAAATAGCAAACCTGATACAAATACTTTACAGCGTTTGCAGGGCCCTAGGCTGTTTTAAAGGGGGCACTTGTGAAAGGTTTGCTATTGATGTCATACAAATTAGTACTACACGCAGGACGGATTTAACTGATCCGAGGCCGTAGGCTAATCCACTTCCCCTCACCCATTGTTGCGAGAAAAAAAAGGAAAGCGTCAATTAATTCGCGAAAATCGGAAAATTATGCTCTGAAAGTACTGTCATTAAAAAGTTCTCAATCATTGCTGAAGTGCCCACGATCACTGCGTTTGTTGCTGCCTTCGACGCAAAAGCGTTAAATTGCACGGAATTGTTGGAATCCCACTTGGCTGACGGGAACAGGGTTATTAACCGCCACAAGCAAACCAACCGAAATCGCCACAATTGAAATATTTGACACAATACATGGTCTACGCTTTTTATAAGAACCACATCTGTGTTTTCTTATCTGTATTGCAAAAAAACAAACACACTGCACCTCTATAGTATGCGTGGCGGCATAAAGACTTTAAAGCACAACGTGAGGATCACGTTGCAACTCTCTTGCCACGGCTGTAAATATCCGACACACACGAGCAAAACACCTCAGCTACAACGCACCCAAATGGTTGTAACTGTTAGGTTCACGATTCGCGTAACTTCACTCCCCAGGTGAAATAAGCAAGGGATAAAAATCTGTGATTGATTCCTTGCTTATTACACCTGTAGAGTGAAGTTACTTGAATACAGATATGCGCAAGTTTGAAACATCGCAAAAAGAAGAAAGCAGAGCCCAATCGGCTGATTCCTCTGAAGCCTATAGAAACCCTTCTAGAGCTTCCAATTGTTCACTATTCGCGTGTTTCTTACTTTTTCAGACT
>Ga0210059_1007010_pt1 | contig 17979 bp, 6 predicted proteins | sample Ectturendosymbi2_FD_188042 | JGI IMG/M metagenome (GOLD analysis project Ga0210059, IMG submission 188042) | Ecteinascidia turbinata endosymbiont from Florida, USA - Sample 2 (SPAdes) (version 2) | ecosystem: Host-associated > Tunicates > Ascidians > Unclassified | place: Key West, Florida... | reverse complement strand
AGAATAGAACTAAACTGAAATAGTTTTGTATTTTTTTTAATTACACTTTTACATTTTGCGCAACACTTGAAAAAAATTGCAGTAAAAAGTTGCACGCAAAAATCGAAAATGTTGCAAAAAGTTGCAATATAACAACCCTGGAAACAGCTCAAAACATTGAACTGCATGTATTTTGAGTATTTAGGAAGCTGTTGGAAGCTGTAAAAAAAAGTTGCAAAAGTTGCAAAAACTTGCCCTAATGATGATATGAACCTTAAGCTGACCGAAAGCATTTCTGCGATGTTAAATATTGTCACCGGCGATTTTCTTCCAATTTGGGCAAACCTAGTCAAAAATAAAATGTTGGTTGCGGACACTTTCAAAGGAAGTCTTTTCACAGTATGCCATTCTGCGATAGGGATCTCGCTACAAAGCTGTGCACTGAATATAACATTAAAGTTCGCCTTTACTGCAGATATACGCATTCCAATCCAACAGTTCCCTTAGGATTTTCACACGTATCCACGAGCTTGGCAATCTGTATTCATTTTTAAGCCATACTAGATCACCGCTCACCTCTTATGGTGTTACAATTCAAACTTTGTGCATTGTTGACAAATGGCAACCGGCGATTTTTGATTTCTTCAAGATCCAAGTGCACAGTATAAAGCTTCTAAAAACGGTTGGTCAACTTCTACATAAATTTAACATGCAGCACGAGTTTTACTTTTCAGGTACATAAGGTACCTCTAGCCAAAATAATTTTCAGGTACATAAGGTACCTCTAGTCAAAATGGAAAAATTCATTTCCAACAAACCCTGGCAAGGCGCACTACCGATCTCAAACAAGTTAAAACAAAGCGATTTCATACATGTAATGGTGGCAAATCTTGTTCTAAGTTAACGCACGTGTAACTAGTCCAGAGAAAGTTCGTTTTGACATACTGATCTCAGTGATCTGCTATTTCCTTTGACGGCTCGCATGACCGACTTGGCAAAGTACTTCGTCACACAACGCTTACAGAAAAACTTGTTTCGCATAACAGCAACGTTCAAATTTGGTTTACAACAGAATCCACAGGGCATGTAAACGCTCACCTCTTATCAGTCTTTGCATAAGACTCGAAAGTGGTTGATGCAGACAGGTGCTCCGCTATTCCGGCATATCAGCCTCGTCCTCATTCGTTACGATGGGCTTCGCAGGTTTCGCAGCGTTGTCTGTCCGGCAGCCGTTGACCGCTTTACGACGATGTTGCTGGCATCAATCCAGGAAAGGTGTTTCCTAACAACTACGCGCAGGTGTTCTTCACGCACAGTATCTCGACAACTTCGTGTTTCTTTTTCCTCGCGATAAGCTGATGAAAGGAAATAACTCCAGCCATGATCGCTCTCTGTGTTGAGCAAAATATGCAGTAGAGACACGCTACAGGCTACAAATACAGTTTACTATTGGATTGTTACATCACAAAAGAGAAGTGAACTAAACCAGTGTTACCAGTTTGGACGATTTTAGGCCAAATTTGTAAGTTTTGACCTTCTTTAAGTCCTCTGGATTTTTTTCATTTTTGAAAAAAGGCTAAATCACATTTGGCTTTTTTGTCCTTTTTTGACCAATTCAATTTTTTGTCGGCTTGGAAGCTGTAAAGATGACTTTGGCAGATATCTGGACACCGTTTCTGGACACAGAATGATAAAATTACAAAAGACTAAACTACAAAAGGATTGAAAATACGCAAAGTATTCAAAAAAAATTTTATTCCTTTATTATGTAGCTGTTAAATAAATAATGGGGGAGAACAGATACGGGCTTGTTTGAGCCGTCTTGCTCAGCCCGGCTGAATTGCCAATTAATAAATAAGCTTGAATGTGTCCTGGTAATAAGCCGATTGCTGATGCTCTTATTACTTTACAAGCAAAGGTGTGCGGCTGTATTAGCGCACACCCAAGGTTGCGACATCAAAAAACAAAACGGGAAACTAGTAATGCATGGAAAAGACTGCTGCATCAAGCAAGTTGAAATGTGACTGTTTTGAAATTCGAAGCAAACAATCCATGAGCAGTACACAGTTATCTTTCACGCTTTTTTGTGATTTACACTTGATCGCACGATCTGGAACAAGTCACGTCATAGTCAGTTTGACTGAGTGTGCGCCGCACACCTAGCACACCTGGAGTATGCACACGCACAAACACACACGGCCTATGCCATCGCAACGCGACGATCTGAACGGCGAAGACACAAGAACATCTACAAATCTTCGAATACACGAAAAAACATCTTCACAAATGCAATTGCGAGTACAGTGATGTAACAACACAACAATTGTCCTTCGAGTGTCGTCGACGATGGCCCGGGCAGAAAATTGTTTAGGGTGTTGAAAAGAACGCCCATTTCTCAACCGCACGCACTTGGTTTTCGACGAAGTTGTTCCGATGGGAGGTCAGGAGTACGGTTAGTTTTGATATCAGTAATATTTACTATCCGGATAACGGATATCCGGATATTTGTGTTTTAGCTAACCGGTTAACGAGATAATAACCGCTATTAGTTAGATAATTGATTTTGCCGATTTTCTTGATAAATTAAATACAATCTCCCGATTGGAAATAATTTTTCGGGTCCCCACTGAGTGGTGCGTGCAGAATTTTTTTTTAGGGGCATCAAGTAATTATGATAAAAGTCAGTGATGTGAAAAAAGTACGCCCGAAAGATGAACGCCAAGACATGGATGACGTACCGCTTCACCATTTGGCAGTACTCTTTTGCAGTGAAATCAAAACCGTCCTATTACTCTCGTTTCTGGCGAAAACTCTGTTGTGATTGTGGACAGTCCTATTTGGATTAAATAGCCTGTAACATTCCGACTCATGACACCTGGCCAAGTGGCAGGATCGCCTGTCCATTCAATGGTTGCGGGAAATTGTGATTAATGTCCTTCTTTCTCAGACTCAACACTTTCGAAATGACTTATCTCACTTCTTGTACAGAAGCTTCCCTTTATCTATCTTGCATAATGTCATCAGTCTGGCTACTTACGTTGTCGCAATTTTCACTGTGGTGTGGCTCTTCTAAAGTTTTTTCTTCACCCTCTGAGGTAGCTCTGTTAAAATACTTGTCCAACGCTTTATCCCCTTCTCAGCTTCAGCTTTTTCTGCCTTAGATCTGAAAAGCCCTCTTTTGACTGCCACTCAGTGTTTTTGGCCTGAGCCACTTGGCCTTTGACTGATGGCATTTAGCTTATTTACAGAAAAATACCGTAACATACTCTTGAATAGATATCCCAAAATTGACTGTTAAACTAAAAAAAAACTCCATCACTATACCTGCCTATCAATATATACTTTACACGTGTAAAATGGTTACAGTGAAACCCGCTCACTAGAGGTAAAAGAGTGCAAACCGTTATTTGAGCAAGTTTTGAATATCCCAGAAAAGGTTAAAAATTTCCCTTCTGTTTTAACACAAAAGAAGTATACTCTAAAGTGATTGCAGATTTCGCAATATCTTTTAAATCTACTTTGTAATTCTTCAAAATAGACAAATACTGTAGCCTGCTCTAAAGCTTCCACGAAAGTCATCCCACCTTTGTACTTTTTCAAATTTTTGCATTATTACATTTCTAGGATATATCTCAGAACGTTTACGACACCAATCTGTGTGAGATTGTTGCCATGATCCTTTTTAGGTAGTATTCCATTATGCAACTTTCAACACAAGAAGTAAGAACATCATGAGGTTTACTTCACAAGAACCAAACTGTCACTTCTGTGACTTTGTAAATGGTTTAACTGTTGGTATTCATTAAATAATTTTTTGATACTTTTTTAAGAAACCGTTATTTTTGCACACCTGAATAATAGTCATGCAGTTTCCATAATCAAAACTGTGTTTTTCACATGTTTTTGTCAATCTCAGGTTGTCTCGTCAGATCTGTGAAGGGAAATTGAATAAGGCTGGCTATGCAGCCAGAACCGTTGCCAAAAAATTTTCAATAAGGGGGCTTCGCGTTTCTGCGGGGGGGGGCTTGACATTCTAAAAATTGACAATATCCACTGATATATAGTGTTTCATGTTTCAATTTAGGGGGCTTGGAGCTTTGTTTGGGGGGCGCTAAGCCCACCAAAGCCCCCCCCCGTGGCGACGGGGCTTTACGCAGCCCACATTTGCAATTACAAACTAAACTTAAACCTTCAGAAGTGACTACTGAAACGGCAACAACTATCAAACCGCATTTCACACTTGATCTTCCAAATACGAAACGCTTTTACAAATAAAAAAGAAAAGAACTTCAAAAATTAAACCTTTTCTACATTAACTAGGTGCTATTTAAAAAACAGGCTACACATTACAGAAAAACCATTAACATTGTAAAAATTACATTACAAAAACGAATTATGTGGGGATGTTAAAAACTGCTCAGTTCACTTTGATTTTCGTTGGAAACGGATCCCACGCATTGTGAACCAGCGCGCCAGCATCACACAAGCAGTAACTTTGACTAGGTTAATAGGGGTAGCGCGGGGCCCCATTAGAAGAAACCAGTCAAACGGTTTGAAACCAGCGCTGCATTGATGACGAAAACCATGCATTTTCAACGTTTGCTGCTTTGGCAATGCATTTACTATGAAGAACAACGCATCGATGTGGAGTTGTAGCAAGGAGTCCACATGCACGGAATGCATTATCCAGCCCACAGAAGCGGGCTGGATAGTGAGCTCCATAGTGCGTGTGAAGATTTGCAGGGCATCAAAAAATGTAAAACTCATTAGTAACGTTACTTTTTTATCCGGTTAACCGACAGAAATATATTTGGATATCGGATAGCAAAAAAACTCGGTTATTGGGATAATACAACCTTAACCAGAAGCAACACGACCGGACTCCGACGAAGATTGCATCGGCATTGGAGTTTCTCTGCTACGGTCACTACTCCGAGCGCTTGGCCAGATTGAAGCAAGTTCCAATTTTAAGTCTTGGTACGACCCGGACGAGATTCGGATCACGCCGAACTACGACCTACCAGACGCGAAACGAGAGGTCTGAACACTAAATCACACGTCCGGTGCACCTGGAGTTTACGCCTATGAAAAGTGTCGTTGTTTACTTACCTGTATTTGGCTTTTTTTATGCTTGCTAGCATTATTACGGTTGATGTGGCCCTTTTTACTCATGGCAACCTGGCATACCTGATTTAAATATATACTGAAATATGTCAGGATTAGCTTGATGGGATCATAATTCTAGTTTTAGTAATGTTTCAGCCAAGTTCTCACATGCTGCATTTTAACCGACTTGTGACTACTGTAACCACGTGACACAAATTTATTTCATGAAAACTAATTATTGTTTTTGACAAATCTTTTTTAAGTAAAATATAACATACAACGTTTTCTGAATTTTTGTAATTCATTGGACTCTCATCAAAATCTAGTAACGGGTCCGTCGAATCCCAGAGAGTTGTTGGAATTCACATTAAAGAAACACTGCTTTATACTTACACTGTAGCGGGAGGACAGGTAAAAGAAACGTACATTATCTCTTGAAAATGCCACATAACCTAATTCATTAATTCCATGTATTTCATCAGTATTGATTTTAATGTTTGACAAAAGCTGCTGCTTTGTGCCACTTTCAGAAAATTCAACACTTCTCAGGTGCGAAAAAAGTGGAAAGTGGCCTTTTTAGCGCCCAACTTTTCCTTGAACTTTTAAACTTTAACTAATATGGGCACAAGTCAAAACGTTTATTTGCAATTCTTCCACTTGCATTTTCAGACGAAAATAAGCGTAAGCGTGTGGTAGACAGCAAAGGATAGAATCTACGTTTATAATCATTTTCTTAGTTTTCATCGAAAAGTTATTTAAATTAGCTGAGAACAACAGGTTTAAGTCGATATATTTCCAGAGAATGTTACTTTCTACCAGGCTCACAACCAGGGTTGGGCAACCGGGCAATTGTCCGCCACCCAAATTTTTAAAAGCATGTTTAGTTTTAGGCAACATTTTGCACCCACCCCCTGAAAATAGTACAACAAGTTAGAATCATTTTGCTTCCCCCGAAAACATGAGCTGTTTGCAGTCATACCTTCTTTACATTTACATCCTCCTTAACCCATTAATGCCCGAAATTCAAAAAATTTGAATTTTTGGGTTCTGCCGTAATATGATATTCGAGATGTTGTCCTGAAACTGGTTTGAGTTTGTTTTTCGTGAAATTCATTTTTTAAAGTCTTTTTTTGGCCGTATGATATATCATACGATGGGCATTTAAGAGTTTGTCAGCTGCTAATATGTGACCTATGTGTTGAATCGTCATTTCAATGATATGTACAGACGCAACTTCACGTTTAAAACATTTTATTGAGAAACGAAAAGTCTACCTTGCAAGGACCGCAAAGCCACTGTATTGGCTTTGACTTTGTCCAGTTATAATAACTTCCCAACAGATAGAGCTAGAGAGCTGTTCAAACTCCCTGAAGAAGCAAAACATCTCCTAGGATGACTCTTTGAAAAATTGTGCACTTTTGCGTTTAAAGATTTTTTGGTGTGATGTCACAATTGGGGAAGTTTGGAAATTTTTGAATGACGTAGTTGGGCTCTGAGAAAAAGAGCAAGTGGCAATTTAAATGTTTTTTTTTTAATGTTAAGTGATTATGCACATTTTTAGAGCCCCTGAATGACCATCTGACATTAGTGGCTTGCACGTTACGGCCAAAAAATCAGTAACTAATTAATTAATTAATCTCCTAGGGTATAATTGTCTGAATGAAGTCCCACATTGAATTTTAGCAAACGAATTTGGTGCATTTGCAACATGCACCAAACAATCTTTGAGTATCTGTGCATTTTTTGTCCACTATGCGTTGTTTTCCATCTAATCTTACAACGTAAAGAAATCCTTTGTTTGTTTGGGGACGAATAAATCATTATGCTCTAATATTAGCTTTTGCTGGCGAAGGATCACAATCTGACTTGCGAAAATCAACAGTGAAATCCTTCAGTCAACATATTTGCACAATGCCCACAGATTTGCGAACCTAAACAATGGCCAAAACAACTTCCTTGATTGGATTCAAATAAAGTACAGTCCTGTGAATTTATCAAAAAGATCACCATTTCCCATATGATGAGGTTTGGTTGAGTGACACGAACAACACTTTTTCTCTTCTCTTTTCCAATGATTGCACTTCCCGAATTCAAACAACTCTTAAGTTTGTGGGGTTAGTTATCATTTTGGCTTGGTTCTTGTTACTCAACCTCACCAAAGTCATTTTTCGCATCTTCAACCGAGCAGGAAGTACCTCTATTAGACTAGGTTTAGTGAATCAGTAACCAACAAATAGCGGGTTGGTCTGTTAGTAATATGGTAGTCCCATAGAGTTTCGACATCACACAATGTGTGGTGCTATAAGACACTGTCTTGCAGACCATTGATTTATAGCCTAACTATTGCACATATTAGCGGCCCACAAAATCTTCTAATCTTTTTTCGAGGGCCACATAAGCTATTACGCAGCAGCCTGAGGGCCGGACATCTCACGTGATGTGATCGTTTTTCGGTATATATTACATTCCACCAAATCAACAAGTTTTTCGTAAATACTGTATTCTATTTTTGCATTAGTGACCAAATGTCTTCGCTGGCGACGAAATGGATTCGTGGGCCAGATTTGGCCCGAGACCCGTAGTACGGAAACCCTGGTGTAACAAAAAATGATTATGAAACTTCGAATCAATTATTGTCTGCTGGTCTAGAATATTCCACCAGCAATTTTACCTTGCGCATTGTTGCGAAAACTAATGTCCAAGACAGGGGAGAGTAAAGTTGGATAATACAGTAATATAACTGTGTTCATAGCCCTTTCAACAATACTGATTTTGCAAGGCAAGGTATTATCGTACTGACTATTCTTGACCAGACTCAATGGTTCTGACTCACTGCATCATTAACTCAAAACATTTAGACAATCACTCTAAAATTCGTTTGGAAAAAGCAAATTTTTGGAAACCCTCCTCTAACCTCTAACTGTCTCATGAGACACACGTTACTGCCCAACGTATGATATTTCATACCTTGGGTATTCAGTGTTTCCCAACTGAAAATATCAAAAGTTAGATGAAAACTATGGGTAGTAGGAGGATGCCTATTATGCTAGGAAACATAACCAAAGGCCATATCATGCATTAAAGATATGTTCTGCGTATGAAACATCACTAATCAGTACCTACCCCTAAAATTTTCATTTTTTAAAACCTACCTACATTATTATTACAATTTTATCAACTTTTTGTCACTCCAAAAACTTCAATTACTCATGGATCATAAACTGCCTCTAGATGGTAACATACCAACCACAAATAATAGTGAAACATTTTTAGTTTTCCTTTTATGTGAATTTTAAAAAGGCCGCTTTTGCGTATGAATAATCATGAGCTGGGCATTAATGGGTTAAGATTTTCTACTTAATTCAAACATACACTTTAAGCTTCAATCTAAAAGCGAACGCTCAGGTTCACACAATGATCTCTTTCAGACCATGTCCACTGAAAGTGCGTAAACATTGGATCTTTCGATGGATTTAGCTGCATTTTGTGAAGATTACAACTGGATTTCTCACGATGGTTGGTAAACACTTTCATATTATTTGCGTAATGTCAAATCGTTATGCCCTTTTCTTCTAATCATGGTAAAAAATAAAATGGAGATGTATAGAAAATCACATCAAGCAGGAAAGTAGAACAAAAACGTTTCTTTCACCAAGGTAACCTATCTATGAACGCTGTTTCATTTCTGTCAAAAACACTGTGACACTTGATCGTGCGAACTGCGATGCACCCTCGAGTTTTGCCTCCTAGCATCAAAATATTTGTAGCGTTATATTCCAGTCAACAACAGCCAGAGGGCTTGCAAGAGGATGAACAATTTGCTTGTCAACGCAGATCTCGTTTATATCCACGAAAAAATACGACCTGGTTTCCTCAGGACACTTTTTCCGAGCATTGAAAACGTGTAAGCGGGACACGATAATTACTCTGCAACATTCTCCGGGGTACACACCATGGGCTGACTATCTACGACGCTTTTGGGTGGACGAATTACCTACTGCGATGGGTGGTTCGCAGTAGATTTGGAACGAATGTTGGCATAAAGTCATTTAGCAACACTTTTCTACGTGGACTCGACTGCTTCCATAGCCATTAAAGGGAAGACCACTACCCGAACCAAATAAAAGGGGCCAAAAACGTCTTCCACCCTGTCCCGTAAAGAAAAGTGACAGCGCATAACATACAGCCTCTCGTTTTCGGAGGTCTCGATGACAAGAGTGCGCACTTATTGCGACGTAACACTGAAATCTCAGTCAAGCTGCTTCAAGTACTTACTCTGTTTAGTGGATGGTATGGTTAAATAAAGTGCCGATGCTTGCTCCTTTCCAACGGAAAAGTGGTAGCAGGCACGTTTTCCTTTTGCTTTTGCAAATCATCAATCTGATTGAAAACATGTGCTGTGAGCTTGGCAACTTCTCAACAAAGTACGCAAAAGGACATTTTTATTTTTCAATTGCTGAGGTCGCAACGGAATTGTCAAAAAATTTGTTTCCACCCCACAGCGAAGCGTCTTCTGGCAAGCCATTGTTTGTTAGTCTTCGGGTTCCAGCTGCACTTACTTAAAGTTTACTTTCAGAAAAGAGCCAAGAGAAAGCAATTGGCTGATTCATCTGCTTCTAACTTCATACCCAGCCTGTCTGTCCATGTCATTTTATCGCGGACAAACCAACAACCCCGCTCAGGTAACCTTGAAATACTTAACAGGTCAGGTAACGTAGGTTGTAATGCGACCCACATTTTCTTAATTTGGTCCCGGGACACGTGACATCCGGTATTTCCATACCAAACTATTTTTTACTTCCATATGTCCATTGTTAATCACTTTCGCAACAAAATATTATCTGCGCACCGAAACATACATATCATGCAAATTTTATGCAGAGTACCACCAAAAAAGGGACTTTTTAGAGAGGATTTTTTGTTTGTTCGTAGAAAACGTCATGCAGGTGTTAGATCCGCTTTTTTTCATATAAAGTCATGGTGTAGGAAGATTCGTTACATAGAAGGTATCGGTGGTCATGTCTGGCCAAATAAGTTTTGCACTTAAAATTGCATTGAAATGTTGCCTCAGTAAGGTGTCCGAAATCTGATACATATCAGGTAACCATGTGTGGTATGGTACCCATACCCCCGTATACAGGCTTTCAGGGATATTTTTGCAAAATAAATCTGGTACCATTCCATTAGTCCCTGAAAATCAGGAAAAGTCATGGAAGCACAGGTTTCTAACGTTTGTCTAAGTATATAAAATCTACAAAAAAAGGGTTCGGGTCGGACCGGCCGGGTTACCTGAGCAGGGTTAAATACAACCACTTAGTTGCAACGAGGTTGTTCTGAATAGAGCAGAGAAAATTTGCCCTAAAATCAACATAGAGACAACCTTTACAACTGTACAGTATGAAACTGAACACACAGGACATTGAACGATGAGAATGAATTAGTTAGTCAGTCACTTAGCAAATGCAATTTTGCAATAATTAGTGTCCATTATCGAATCAAAATGATCTCAGAAGTAAAATCAATAGCCAAACTACTTCTACCTGCAAAAATAATTATTGAAAGATAAAGGCTTTCCATTTTTATTTAAAATTCAGGTTCAGATTCAACTGTGGAAGACCCAAGAAAATGATTTTATTTCATCGACTTTGACTGCAGAATAAAGCCTTAAGAGACCTTAATTATTATGAAACTAAAGCAAATTTTTCTGTTATCAGAACCGATTGTTTAAAGTTCTGATTTACGATAGTTAAATTACTACAGTGGCCACATTCATGCACCCTTTTATTAACTGTAGACTGCCTGAAAACATGGAAATTTATTTTTGTACGAGTTCATTAGTTCAAAATTATCAAGCAAAGCTTGGGTCTTTTAAAAAGTGTCATTTACTCTGAATGAAAACATCTCAAGGTCACAGTTTTCAAATGTGTATTGTTTCAAACTTTGGTCTACAATTTCTGAAAATTTGAAGACTTTTTTATTTGTAAAATGTGTATTGTTTCAAACTTTGGTCTACAATTTCTGAGAATTTGAAGACTTTTATAGTTGTTTTGACCTGATGATGTGTCCAAAAAATTCGAATTTGCCGTTTTTCCATTGTTTTAAAGATAGATTTTTCTTGATTGATTTGAATTAGGACTTGTTTATTTGTTTTCTTGGCCATGTAAGAATTTCTTTGCATTTTCCGGTAAAACCACATCTCAGCAGCTTCCAGATTTTAAATTAGTGCTGCAGTTAATATCCACGACTCACAGCCGTATAGCAGAACTGGCCAGACGTAACATTTCAGGACTCTTGTGCGATCACCCACGCATCGCTTTTTATTTCAATATTATCAAGTGTCTCGAAGGACTTTTTCGCCATTGCAATACGTGCTCGAACATCTTTATGACATCTTGCATCACTGGTGATCCATGATCCTAAATATTTGAACTTCTCAACTTGATTCAAGGTGATCCCATCAATTTTGATTTTGCACATCGGAAGGCTTTGTGATTTTGTTATGACGATGCACTCTGTTTTCTTTGTGTTTATTTCCATTCCGTAATTTTTACCATGGAAGACCACCTGATCCATTAGTTCTTGGAGCTTGTTTTCCGATGTTGCGAGCAGAACAGTATCGTCTGCATAGCGAATATTGTTGATGTTGGTGCCACCGATTGCAATTCCATCAAGGTGTTGAATATTGCGGAATATTATTTCACTGCACAAGTTTTACAGATCTGGTGAAAGAACACACCTTTGTCGAACTCCCGTCTCAATTTTTGTCCATTCTGTGATTTCATTTCTAACTCGAACAGCAGCAATTTGTTCATAATAAAGTTCTTGAATTATTCTCATGTCTTTGTCATCTGTGTTTATCAAGTCTAAAGGTTCCATTAATTTGGAGTGATCCACGCGGCCAAATGCCTTATAATCAATGAAGTACAAGAAAAGGTCTTGGTGCACTTGTGCAGCTCTCTCGGCTATCAGCCTCAACAAAAAGTTTGCATTTCTAGTTCCTTTGTTTTCCATGAATCCATACTGGTGATCCGAAACTTCCGCGTTTATTTTAGATCTCATTCTGAGCATTATGATTTTGAGTAGGATCTCAAAGATATGACTCAATAAACTTACGGTTCTGAAATCGCCGCATTCAGTCTCACCTGATGTTGTGGGGAGTTCCACAAAAATCGATTTAGACATTTCTTGCGGAATTATCCCTGTGTTGTAAATTTCGTTCAACATTTCACACAAGACATCGATTCCAACTTCATCGAGAGCTTTGATTACTTCAGCTGAAATTTGATCAGGCCCGACTGCTTTACCGTTCTTCATGCTCAAAACTGCATGCCTGGGTTCGCCTTTCAATATGGTAGGTCCAGCCAAGGGTTCTTCAAAGTCAAAAGGTTGAGAGCCTCCATCAGGGACGCCATAAAGCTCAGTAATGTATTCCCTCCATCTCTCCTTTATACTGTAGCTTCCTCCTCAAAAAGCATTTTACCGTTTTTATCTTTTAAACATCCTGGTGCCGTATTGTAAGTTTTTTTGTTGCTGATCTCTCGTATTTTCATATGCGCTATCTTGGAATTTAAGTTGAATAATTTAATTGTTCTATTTCAACGCACTTCCCGTTCAAAAATTCTTCATGCGCTTGAGTACATTTTTGTTTGATAAGGTTTTCTAATTCACGGTTTAGTCTCAATGTCTTTGTTTTTTTCTTCTTCCTTCAAATAAGTCACGAATTTCTTTTGTTATCCAATTGTCGTGTTTTTACATTTCCACCTTTGGAACGTGGTTTTCAGTTGCACCTCTCATAATGTCTGAAAAATTTTGATATGTTTCTGTGGTGGACTTTGTGTTTGCCCACTCAGTACATTCAATTTTCTGTCGAACCTCATTCTGTAGTCCTTCCTGTATGCTACAATTTCTACATACATCAGAGTTGAAACGTGACTGTTTCTTTTTCTTCTTAATTGCTTTTAGTTTTACTTTCTTGCTACAACAGGTACATGGTCACTATCAGTCTACACCAGGGTAGGCCTTGGCGTTGTGCACAGCGTTTCTGTATCTCTGAGAAATTGTGAAGTAGTCAATCTGATTTCTTGTTGTAAGTGAAGGGTTGAGCCATGTCCAAAGGCGTCCCCTGTGATTTTGCCGTAATGAGACTTGACTACCAAATATTACTGAAATCTTCCCCCCAATTCTTACTAGCTGGATCCGCCCCTGCATCATATACACTTTTTGTAGTTAAAGACGTGGATAGGCTACAACAAAAAATGTTAGTATGCATAAATGTTTACATCTGTGAAGTAGGTATGCCGCCATCACTGCTCAACATATTTGTTTGATCCTCTGGAATGGGTAAACCAGGCACTGGCAACTTTTTCAAACATGTGGCCCAGTTAATAAACAAGCGCAGGGTCCTTGGCCCACCGAATGTACAACTTCTCCATTCCGATAACTGTTGCACATGCACGGAGCTGAAATTTAAACAACTTTTATAACACAACGTTCGCTACATTCAATGCGAAGGCCGTGCACGTTTGTTGTTAGAAAGCAGAGCCGCAACGAGGAGGCACAACCGGGCGATTGCTCCCTATGAAGTTTTAAAAAACGTAGTTAGTCGTGAAGTGTAACATCAACTTACAATGATTTTGCTCCCCCCGAAAATATCATCAGCTGGTTGCAGCCCTGTTAGAAAGTATAGGCATTCGAGGCTCAATACATGGTGATGCACAGGTCATGTCATCTTCCACATCAAGCCTGCTTCCTGATTTCGTTTTCATGACAACATAAGTCGCCTGTCTGCCTCAAAATGTCTGCTGTTACTGCATATTGCGCACAACATTGTAGGCTACGTTGAAATTTCCGTGTTGCAACAATTTCTAATGCATACGGACAAAAGAGAGCCTATTATGTCATTTGCAGCTCATGAGCTACCAACGTTTACGTTAAAGGGTTTAACTTGCAAAACATACTCAATTTCAATTATACCTGGCCGTGAGCCGTGAAAAATTCGTCCATGGCCCGGACGTTGAAAAACCCTGGAGTAAACGAATAAAGCCGAGTCTTGAGGCTTACCGGAGACTAAAACGCCAAGGAAAAAAGTTGACTAAATATGCCGGATCCATATATGCATATAAGAAAGCAGAAAATATAGGAAGAGTAATGATGATAAAGGTGGCTCAAAGCAGAAAAAGCAGGAATCATAAATCGACGATGAAAAACAAGACCCAATGCAGTTTGTGAGTGTTTGAATACCCCTTATATATTTTATAAGAACGAAATGTGATTTTCTTTCATTTCAAATTCTTGTAAGCAAATTTGAGGGGTGGAAAGGGCGGCACTTTTATGGTCGGCCCCGGGCGGCACTTAGCCTCGCTACGCCACTCCCTAAGCCTCTGAGATATTTTCGTGTATAGCATGCTTCGTGTTTGATTAGCAACCCTGGTAATGATGATTCACCATTAAAACTGCCTTCTATTCATTATAATACCTCCCGTGACGGATGTGCACATGATGCTAAAGTGAGGAAAGATAAAGCGAAAAGGTGGTTTGGTCAGCAAAATGTAGTCAAGGAAAGACTGGACGTCATCTAGACATTTTGATAAGCTAAAGAAAAAATGTAAGCTGCCCTCGATTGTAACCCGCCCTTGACTGTAAGCCGCACGAAATGATGAAAAAAAGCGTTATAAGCCGCGGTTTCCAATCGAGTAAGTAGTGTGGCGGCCAGAAGATGGCGCCACATGTCAATAAATGGTCACCGCTAAATGGTGACCATGAGTAACAAGTCACTGTGATAGTCACCACAAGCGAATATCGTAATTCTCTTATCCCTATATAATGATAGTGCAACCTAGTAGTAGTAGAGTGAACTCAGTGACGGAGTTCTATTGCTGCTGGTTACTTTCCTGTTAGTTAATGTCCCGAATTGCCATCTTTCGTTTGTGCTTGCCTCAGTAGTTCCAGGCGATGTAGTCAACTGCAATAGTAGCCTACGCTAAGCTTCATTTCAACACCATAGCAAAACTTCCACTCCGGTTAGTCTGGCATCCTACTGTACATGCATAAAATATCCTTGTTTGCAGTGTCAGCCGTAGCCTTGAATGAATATCGTATGTTTTTGCTTTTGTACAGTTTTAAAACCAAACACGTGAATATGGTGGTGATACAGGCTATACATTTTATATGTTTTGAAGCTCAAACTTCGTCTAAGACGCGATTAAGTTTCAAAGTCTTCTTTATTACGCCACAATTACTGTTTAGTGACAATAGCATTCATTCTAGATATTAATTTGTGAGGATATACATTGTGACCAGGGATATTGTGGAGTGGGAACGCATACAAACGGTGTTGCCACACTATTTTGCACTAGTGAAGTTACTTGAGTATTGAGATTTTTCATTTCAATTTCTAGGTGTAGAGCCTGGAGAAGTATAGATGAATAAATGACAAGTTATCTCGAGTATAGCATCGTAGAATTTTCTTTAGCACTACACGTCACCCCTAATTGTGACGGTTCAATCGCATTTGTGTAGAGCCTTAACGTTTTCATCAATGATTTCCCTTTACATTGCCGCGAGTAAATAGTAAAATTTAGTTGTTAAGAAGTTCTTGCCCATATGTACGTTTTCTAGCGTTCTTGAGTTTCGCCACTGTTTGTCATTGGGCGATGCGTTCGATAAGCGGCACGCAGTCTTTGAGTTGTTTAAAAGTGCTTCGTTCGTGAACTGATTCTTGTTTGTTAGTGTTTTTAAGCCGGTAAAGGCATCGAGCAGAACGGTGCGCGTTTAGTGCGTTTAGTAAAACAACTGTTGATTTATGTCGATCCGTCCTATAGGACAAAGGAAAGAGGTTGACAGCTTAAGTGCAGGCGCGTGCGCAAACACTATCTTAAACAGTCTTGTTATAAGAATTGGGATCACCGACACCCGCAAAACTTCCTTAACATTAGTTTCTTCAAGTAATCAGGGTCCGACCTGTGCACAGCATCAATGTTTTTCAACTTTCACCTGATATTAAGTGCCAACCTTGTTTTAAAGGGAGGCGAGCGAGACATTTGTCTCAGGGCCCCCTTTTTAGGAGTCCCCTCGAGATGTTTCGCGTGCAAATTTTCTTCATTTTTAGTGAAAAACTTATCTGCTCATATAATGTTTTCTGATGCACATCATAATTATGCACTTTTATCTTCAAGGAGCCCAAACACCAATTGTAATGTGCCAGCACTCTGCTTTCAAATGACCCCCATCAGCCACTATAATGAGTAAGTACTATGCTTTTCAAAAGGGCCCACAATAGCAACTGTAATGTAGAAGTACGCTGCTGCCAAAGGGACCCCAATTGCAACTGCAATGTGTAGGTACACCGATTTCAAAGGGTCCCCAACCGCCACTACAATGTGTGAGTAGCCCTATTCTGCTTTCACAGGCACCCACCATCATCCCTAATGTGTAAATAAGTAAATGCTTCAAACCAACTTCAACATCTTTTAACAGACTGGGTTAAAATTTGTTCCAAAAAGTTCTGAAAAGACCCTATCAGGCAAGAGGAAAAATGTATATCAAATAATTTTTTTCATTGCCGGAGAATAAAGCTTCTCATTTTATAGTGTGCACAAGTGTGAAAAAGGGGCCCCCTGCTTTAAGAATCTACGTAAAGCGTATGAAATCCCAAGTGTTTTCTTGTGTTCAAACACAGACCCGCTTTGTACTCCATAAATCTGTATCAAACTCAGTTAGCCTCTTATGATTAAGTCTATTGTAAATTGCAGTCTAATTTTCTTTTTTTGATATGGTATTTTTTAGTCAGTGAACACTGGTAAGTTTGTACAAACACTACACAGTGCTTGCCAAAGATTTCCCGGTAAATTTGCCTGGAAACCTAACACTATCCCTAACCAGTATTCGAAACATTAACACAAACTAGTTCTACCACCATCCCTTTATCCCCTAACCATAGTCTCTAATGCGGCCTAGAGAAGTGCATAAAACTGTGACCCCCATATCCCCTTTCTAGGCTTGATCAAAAAGCCATATCACGGCTGGCTGAGTATGATGGTGCCATCTTTTCAGCCTTGCCTCACCCCCACAACCTTAAGTACACCAATGCCTACAGTACATTTGAAACCATGCAGCTGAAACAGGAAGGGACAAGAGCAAAATGAAACTTGGTCTTTATTTTGTAAGTGCTGCAGCCATTTACACAACCATTACTTGCAGATAGCTTGCAAGCTGTCTTCTCGTTATAGCGCAAGTGACTAAAATGAAACCAAATTTTTCCCATTAGGACCTCAAATCCCACAGAAATGTTATTGTGTTTTATGGAAGCCTGTGATTTATAAAAATTTTATTACGTGTAGTGCTAACTGTCTTTACATGCAGCTGAGCGTGGTCAATAAGTTTTCTAATATTGTAGTTAACGTGGTGCTTACTTTTTAATTCCATTGTATATCTCAATGAAGTCGTTCATTTAGCAAAGTCTCATCAAAAAATTTGCACAAACTAAGTTTAAAGTAGCTACAAAAGTATTACGGAATAAGCCGAACGTAACCAAAACAAGTGGCAATAAAAATATTGAAATGTTGAGACTCGGTTTTCCCCTCCCCTATCAAAATTTCTGGCTACGAGCCGGCATCGATTATTGCTCCTCAAGTATCATGTCTCCAAAATACTATTCGCCGGTCAAGTTGCGAAAGTATTCTGTACACTTGGTTTTGGGGTCTCATATGAGGCCTTGCAAACCGAGTGCTTTAGACCTGACTATTGCTAATACATGGGTTCGCCTTCAGCAGTCAAGTCAGGGGGGATCCTTATGATTCTCAGATTACTTAATCTCCCCACGCTTCTGTCCTGTTTCTAAATGCCTTATTATTTTTGTAAGATATCACTGAGAAAGGTTTCGTATAAGACTTTATT
>Ga0210059_1007009_pt1 | contig 17982 bp, 9 predicted proteins | sample Ectturendosymbi2_FD_188042 | JGI IMG/M metagenome (GOLD analysis project Ga0210059, IMG submission 188042) | Ecteinascidia turbinata endosymbiont from Florida, USA - Sample 2 (SPAdes) (version 2) | ecosystem: Host-associated > Tunicates > Ascidians > Unclassified | place: Key West, Florida... | reverse complement strand
CCTGGGCTTGGTCAAAAGCAGTGGCGATTCTAGAAATAAAAAAGCGGGGGGCGGCACTGCAGGGCCAAGGGAAAAGTAGGGGGACAACATAAAAGTCTTTCTTGCATGGTGAGTTTTCATTGTTTTGAAGATTAAGTTGCTATGATTAACCCTATCAAACCCAACATAGGCTTGTGAATACCGCTAAATATGAGCTAACGTTATTGTTCACTAGAGACACCTAAACGCCACTGTAGATGCAATCACACACGTGTACTGCTATGCCGAAAATTCTGTGCTAACCGGTGGTGTAGGAGGCGGGGTGTAAGCGCAAAAAGTTTTGATTTATTGGAAATCCTGGCAAAATCCTTGAAAATCTAAGCAAAATCTCTGAAAACCGGGAAAAAATGGCGCACAACCATGTTTGATTTCATAAAATGGCGCCCAACACATAAGACGTTTTTTGGAGGTCATCCCAAAAAGGTCTTCATGATCTTTGAGAGAAAAAATTTGTAGGCAAAGTCGACCAAAACCTTTCGGGCAAGTTTGGTAAAATTCAGGCAAAAATCCTTCGCACCCCCAAAAATTTGCCTACTCCTACACCTATGGTGCTATCCATGCAACTTCCACAGCACCCCACATGTTAATCGAAACACCATTTTCCATACACAATTGTGCCGGACCCTCGTGAACGAAAAGAGCTCCACGAAAGTGAATAAAATTCACATGAAAGAGAAATGATTCCAACAACGAATTCCATCTTGACACAGAGACATGTACTGTAGGCTGTTGATAGCTAACTAGATTCATCAAAATATTCTTACTACAAAGCACATAAAAATATACCATCTTCCAACGGATTGGTGACTACTGACTAATCTTTTTTTGTGGTAGCTTATGGACATTTTGTGATTGTGGTGTAAGTGTAACCATAATAACTTTATGCAGCTACTATTACGAGTGTGCAGAGTGGATAGGGTGAGCACTATTGAATGCAGTATACAGTTAACAGTAATGAAGTTTCGGCACCTGTTGCACGAAAGTAGCATAGCAGCCTGGCAGATAGGTGTGAATCGACGTTTAGGGCGTGTACCTGATAGCAAGATGTAACAGCAGGTGTAAAACCTATTGTGCAGAATATTCCCAACAAAGTCGTTCATTTTATTATCCACACTGAATTTTCCTATGACTGATTCTCAAAAGCTGACTTTTCAACCCTTGCGTTGAATTATGACTGTCTTGTCATAAGCAATACAGCCACTACCTCTAAACCAAAAAATATTCAAAAATGTTCAGACAAATAGACAATGAGCAATATGCAGTAATTCTTACACAGATCCTTGCACAGCCTACGTTTGAATTTTATATCATGTGACGTAATCCTTCGATTATCATGTCGACTGTCAAATCCATCAACGAAATCATGTAGATCTGTTTTTCAGCTGGTACTTTTAAATTTAAAGTAGATCAATGATACACTAATTTCATTTTTGAAAAACTTCTCTCGCATGAAGCGCCGGTGATGGGAAGAGTGACAGCTACCAGTAACAATCAAACGCTGCTTTTTATGTAGCAATAAATGAAAAAAATTGTTCGAGCGATATAGGCAGCTTTGACTCTTTCCGAAGCAAATTCTTTGTCAAATTATTTCACCTTTTAAATAATTTTCATCAAATGAACATGATTTGCGATTTCTTCCAAGTGTTTTTCTGATGGAAATGTTTGACTTCCGGGGCAAAGAGCTGAAACACGCGAAAAAATTGCTTCTGAATCATTACAGAAAATCCGTACAAAATACTATGAAGTTGAAGGACATGTGGGTAGAGTCAAAGTTATAGTCACGAACCACTTAAGTAAGATGTTTCGAAGTCGTATACACCAGGCAGCAGAACGCAATACTGCAGCCAGGATAAATTCAGATAAATTAACTGACACCAATTCTTAATACTCTCACAAACCTTTTGCTACTGGGGCAAGCAACAATCTGCTGACAATATAATCCAGCTCCATCTCACACTAAAATGCACGTAAGATCAATCTTTACATTTCTGCGACTGTTTCTTAATTTCGAAATGAATTTTTCCACACCACGACCGCGGTCTGACTAAATTTCACGCAGGATCCAAGCAACCCCTGTTGTATGTCATCATAAACAACTCTAGTTGCCCAACCGTCCAAAACAGCAACACAGCTTATCATGCATTTGGAAAATATTGAATGCAGGCTAGAAGGTATCTCGATAATCGTTTAAAATATTGCTGGCCGAAAGTTATCTACTGTAGTTATCTGCTGTATATGTCAACCAAATGAACATAAACGGCAAATTGAGAAAAAACTGGGGGAGCCAAGCAAAAATCTGGGGGGGCTATGGCGCACGCAGATCTCCTCGTAGAATCGACACTAGTCAAAAGGTCTTATCACCGTTGACTGAGTATGATGATATCATCAGAGGGGCCCTTATCAGCCTTGCCTCGGGCCTCCCCCACCCTAATTCCGCCACTGGCTAAAGGCTTAACCCATGGTGGGAAATTTTAGCTGAAGGCCGCCCACTAGCCAACACTCGGAAAAAGAGTTAGGAAATGATAGTGTATCCGGATCGTTGTTCATGTCCATACTAAAACCGGAAATCACCAAAAAACACTCCAAAAAACTCATTTAAACAACAACTTAATGAAAACCACAAGAACACTAAGTACCGAAAAATAAGCTAAGTGGGGCCCAGTTTTTGCACTTAGCTTGCCAAGGGACGGTTTGCACCTCTGTACCCCGGCCGTTACGCCTCTCGTAATTCAGCGAGACAGTGACTGCTGATAACAGTAACCCACGCAATATTATACTGTGTGAAAAGAAGCATGCGTGAATCTGAAGCAACGCTTTCTGACGTCTGAAAAACCCATTGTTAGTGTGAGACTGAGTGTGACCAATGCAGCAAGACCGGAGCAGTGGTAGGGCAAGGGCTAGTAAAGGAGTTGGGAGAAATGGAAACCTATAAAAACAAAAACCTCGTTTCCAATAATGCTTGTTTCTGTTCAACAGCAATGTTGACCTCAAAAGTAACAGAAATCATGGTAAAACATTCTGAATTTTCTGAGTGGGCGAATAGCTGCACTAACTTTGTTTCAAGAAGATCTTGACAAATCATGAATTTACCTATGATACTGTTATGAAAAGGCACATCCGCCCCGTTGCCCTCCTTTCGAAAGGGCAGGGGCAATGCCCCATTTTCCAGGGTCCGTGGACCAATGTGCCCGAGTGAATAGTTTAATCAAACTACGCTTGTGCAGGCTTATTTTCACATAGTATAAAACTACGTGACTTGTTAGAATAGGCCTATGCAGGCTTGTGGGCATAGGTCCTAATCGTTAAGGTTTATTTCTGATTCCTGAGTGAGCTCCCAGACGTTTACAGCTCGTGACAAGATCCCAGTCCTTCGCAGCTCTTGTTTTGAAGTGACCCTGACAAGTCTTGCTCGGAAAAACAAACTCACAATTTGCGGTTTCTTTGAAGACCATGGCAATACTTCTTTGAAGAGAATTGCCCTGCTTTGAAAATCCGCAGTTATTGTGTAAATTATCTTAATATGCCTTGCTCTTGGTGCCAACAAAGCGGATTTTTGTTACTTTTGCCGTAACATGGGGCTTTTTCTTTGTGGTTTGGGTAGGGTAAAGCGTTTTGTGAACGTCCATTTGCATTGTCAGAAACGTGAAACAGATAAGCAAAATGTTGACGTTACAGCCCCCTGGAAAAATCTCTGCGGACGCCCATGATTGAAAGCAAGGAAATTTAAAAATTAACGCCGATCTCTGTTATGTCACTATTTGAAATCTGCATTTTCTCAAGGTACAGACGCATCGCTTGCAAAGTCCGCTTTTTTTCAAACGAATACCTTGCCCAGGTGTATCGAAGGAAAAGAATTGGTTTAGGGATAGGAGAAACAAAGAAGCTACTGTTCATGAAAGAACTTTTTCACAAAGGAAGACCTTCTCCACCGCAACCAAGTCGCGCAGACTCCCTACCCCGTCACTACATTTTGCATTTTTTGAAGAAACGAAGTTGCTTATTTGATCAAACTGTTCTGAAAAATGTGTTGTTGATCTGAGCAGTTTTCCAAAGCTGCTTCGGAAAAGGTCAAACATACGGTAGGTTCTCTCTAGCTGTTCCACCGAACAACAACCTTATGATAGGAAATATTATGTTGTTCGAATAAAAAAACAGTGTGACCTCTTGACCCGCCTTGCTTTTTTTGTTGTCATTGTGATGTTGCTTCCGGTTGTTTCGCTTAATTTTTTTCTTGCAACTTCAAGTGTGTCCTTGACGTTAAGCCTGAAACGAAAAAAAAATGCGAAACAAAAGAGCGTTTTCTTATCCGCGAAAATGCAAGTAGATTTTTTTTAGACATTTGGTGTTTTTGGAAAGTTATAGGTGCAGTTACATGACTTGCGCATTTCCTACGGCAAGAGTGTCAAACTGTCGATTGTGGTATTTGGGACAACGTGCATGAGAAATTTGTATGATCTTTTATGTAATGCTTGTGCTTCAGAAACCCGCATTTCATACAAACTCCAACGTATAATTCCACTAGAACCTAATTTTTCAGTAACCTCTACGTTGAGACAAGGTGAGGAGCGTTTTTGGAATAGTAAAAGATAACTTCTCCGATGTTCAGCTTAACAAAGGTCGGTGTTGTAACTGGGTTATATTACGTTGTAACCCAAAGCATCTTAACGTGCGTGCAGAATAAGGAAAATGTAAGTTGACCACAGGTGAAGGAAACAAACAACTCAATCCTAGGTCTATGTGGATGATGCTATGTGGAGAATGATAGTTTGATAAAGCTGTGTGGGTGAATGTTATTTCTATATTTTTTAATTTGTTTACGTGTTTGTGCCAGATACTGTACATGGTAAACATCGTTGTGGTGAGTGAAAAAGCCGAAGGATGCTTTTCGTGATTTGAGTCACAAAAATGCATTAATAAACCATACCGTAGTACATCTCAGGGAAGGTGTCAATTGAAACCGGATAATAATATCAAGAAACAAAATATAAATCGTGTTTGTGGCAGAATTTCTTCGAGAAGCTAAAATCGCTTTAAAAGTTATTCCAAAACGAGCTCGAAAAAGTGCCACCAAATTGCCTAGTAGACCGCTCCAAAAATTCCCCAGAGTCCCAAAAATTGGCGTGGCCAATATGCTGGTGTGTAGGTTTAACTGCTTGTGCTGCCCAGTGAATAAATATTGACTACATACCTATCGATTCTCGATACTGATTGCCTTGAATGATAGAAGATCTCATTCTGCCTTTCCAAAAATAATATTTGTTCCTTATTTGGACCTTATCAGTCGTCGCAAGTGTGGGCAGGAGTGAACCTAGGAATGCTGATGGATAATGGTTATTCCAGTTTTCCAGAAAGTGAAGAGCATCACCGGTTGCAGCTTATCCTCATGCGCTGGAATTTGTGTACAATGGGCGAAGACTGGAGATTTGTGAAAAGCATCAGACAATTCAAATGACGGGATGAAATTGTTTGGTGAAACTGCGTTTCGTTGACCAAAAACATACAACTTGTTTCAAGCCATCATACCTGGGTTTGGGCTGGAAATTTTGTCAAGCGCTCAAACAGCATGGAGCAATTGCTGCAAGAGAAACAGGTCTGCACTCACCATTATTACTTGTATCGCTATTCTCATTTTTGATAATAGGTGCAATAACAGCTTTCATGAATTCTTTGAACTTTTTCCATGCAGTAACACACACTGAGACGCAGGGTTGTCAATGGGAATGGAATGCCCATGGGAATCCCATATTTTAGGACAGCGGAATTGAAATTGTTCCCATAATTATAGTAGTTTCACATCGCAGAGGAGACATTTTCTGAAGATGGATAATATTGCCATGAAATGTATAAAATTTGTCAATACCACTGCGCATCGGTGGTCGTGCACGTGCCCAAAGACCGCTTTCTGGCTTTAGACAGAGGGGCCGGTTTGAGAAAACATTGCGACAGTGTACCCCATCAGCTATTCACAAGTGGGGCCCCACTTAGTGCCTGTGACGCAACTGGGAGGGAGGCGCACGGGACCAGCGCAAAGAGATTCTATTATGGAAGACTGAAAGTCAAGGGTAAACGGAAATCTTGCTTTAAGCTAGCGATTAGAATCTGGAACATCACTTCTGGGAAAATACAAACGAGCGCGAGCTGGTCGAGGCAATCAGCGGCACATGATGGTTTTCCCCATTATAAGAGTGAATTGTACAACTTTTACAACAGCAGGGGCAGTTGGAGTAGCGATCGTGAAGCACAAAATGACAAAACAGTATTTTGTTAAGACGCAAGCATAGGCATAGTCAGGGGGGCCCAGGGAGACATAGCCCCCCTAAATTTTTAGAATATTTAGTCATTTGTGCTTTGAGAAACTGTGTCTCAAAAAAAAGTACTGTTGCTCGCCTGAAATTAAACATTTTCCTCCCAAATATTTTGGCTCCCCAAAAATTTTGGGCTAACTACGCCACTGGACACAAAGTGTAATTATTTAGGAGGATCTGGTGACAATGAAATTGTTCATTGACTACAACCACGCCAGCTCAGCACATTAGTCTGCGTGGTTTTTCTTGCGTGACGTTTTTTAACCAAAGTACCTTACTTCCAACCATAAGAGCAATAAGGTGGTTTGCCCGATCCGTTCAGCTGGTTGCAGCCATCCTGATGTAGCATGATATTTCTCTCCAGGAGATCTTCGTATAAATGGGCCACACCTCGAAATTATTCTTGCGTTTAGTTTTTAAAACGAACATCCGACCGCAGTTTTTCATTTTTTAAATCAGTTTTTTCAACTGCAGATAGTGCAAGACCTCATGTAACTCACATCTGTGCCAATTATTGGCTTCTTTGCACGTGTGAGCCTACAAGATGCGGCAGATAAGTACTGAACACTTCACTTAAAAGGTGATTTCTGAAGGCCAAATAATAATGAACACTGTTCAAAACACATCCTAAATGTAGTAACTGTTTTATTTTTTCTGTAAAACTAAGCTTCCCATTGATTGGTTTTCTGCAAAACAAATACACTTCCATTAAGGACGCCTTTGAACTGAAAAAGAGCGAATAACCACAAAGTAAAGTTCGCAAGGTATTTGTGGATTTTAGCATCCTAATGCAACATGTTTTGATATGCAGAATGTTTTATTTAATTTCATTTCTACGCCACTTTTTCAAATTTTTTTGCCACAGCCCATTGACACGTATAGTGGTTATGTCTCCACTACATACTTCACCCAGGTTTTGACGCATAAATTATGCGCAGCAGTCTTCTAACGACCTGTACGTCGAGCGTAACCCTGATGACAAAACGTTAAACGTTTCATGCTTTCAAAGGCTTGCTAGGACTCAGCAGCTTCTCAAAGAAGGTATGTCACGTGCTAAGTCACGTGTATACTTGTCCGGGCGCCAGTTCGACGATTCGAGATTATTTTCAATACTGTTTTTCTTTGAAATTTCAAGCCATGTTATGAAATCCACATTATTACGAAGACTCCATCACGGTGTATTGCAAAAGTAGAACGGACAGGCTGCCGCCGACGAAAAGCAACAGAAGAGAGTTCGCAGAGCTCCAACTTTATCAGGTTGTTCTTGGATTAATTAGTTTTCACAAGCGCGTTTTCATGTGCCTTTCACCTCGGAAAGGTTGGCTTGGTCCAGGTTGGACGAGCTGGCGTGCGTGTTGCGCTTCTTCAAACTGTTTCTCGCTTTAGCAAAAACGTTCTCGAAAACGTCGGAGTAAAGCAGCGGGTTGACGACGCTGTTGATCGGAAAGAGGAAGGCGGCTGTGATGGCGAACAATGGATGCGCGAATTCGCGCGGAAAGGCGAGTTGCACGTACGACGCGATGCAGATTGGGAGCCAACAAGCGAAATTCGCCAAGACCAGCTTCATGATGCGCCGCTGCATCCGATTCGTGAACGAACCAGAGATGCTGCTTTGAACTCTGCCGACGGTCGATTTCCAGTAGACCAGGACGTAGGAGACGGCAACGTATAGGAACGCGACCATGTTGACAGTTACAAGCAAGGTGGAGTAATACCAGCCGTTGTCAGTCGCGGGAGTGTAGAAGTGAGGTGCGCACAGGCTGTTCTCGCTGTAGTAACCATAAGGACCGTTCACGACGAAACCTTTCGAGCGGAGGTATTGGTCGTAGGCAATGAGCTCGGATGGGAAGGCGAAGGCAGTGGAATTGTCCGCCAGAAGCACACGCAACACTGAGACGAGCGAAGCGATTTCCCTAGTACGGACAATCGGTTCGCTGAAGTACTTGCTGGGCATCCACAAGCCGTCCACGAAAACGTTGGGGTGCATGGCGGGAACAGCGGCCAAGACGAACGACAGCAGCCAAACACACGCCACTGCTGTCGAGATGTAGCATCGTCGTGACGTTCTTGCAGTGACTGGATTAAAAACTGCATGGAGTCGCTGTGAGGTCATGACTACCAAAGTGAAGAGTGAAGCCTGGGCTGATAAGATTGAGAGCGGGCCGATAAAATTGCACAAGAAGGAGGTGCGCCAGGCAAGCTCAACCTGGCAGTAATGACCCGAAAACTGTGCCGACTTCCCGGCCAGTATCAGCAAATAGACAGACATCAACAGGTCTGCCATGTTCAGGTTCATGACCAAAAAGTAATTCTGCCTGGCCAGGCCCGAACCTGTATTGCGAAGGTCACGGAAATTCTTGAAGGTGTGGACAAAGACAACGCAGTTGGCCGCCATGCCCACCAAAGCAATGAACCAAATCCAAACCCTTAAACCCACTGAACTGATCATTTCGTAGCGGGACGAATATCCGCGACTTTGGTCGAGAGACTGTGGACATTCGTCGCTTCCATCACTGCAGTCATTCACACCGTCCATGACGAAAGTGTTGGGCACAGAAATCGGAGAACCGGACTCGCAGTAGTGTCTGAACGTGCAGTTTGTCTCGTCCGACCCGTCGTCGCAGTCCGCTGTTCCGTCACATACCTGCAAAAGCGTTCGCAATAGCTGTGAGTTTGTCCAAAAACGCGAGCCTTAACTGAAAACAAGCATTACTTCCAACGAGTGATGTTGTGCATCTCAACATTAGACCTTAGCCTTATGTTTTGCGTGAGAAGGCAAAGTTTTCAGCAAAAATATAAAACTTTTTATGGAAAAGGACTGCATCGTTTTATTTACACAAGCGCACACGTAACAGAGCATTATATGAAAAATGTATGTCGGCAAACGAAAACCGGTAATAAAATGGAAATGCAAAAAAGGCCTATTTCGCAATTTTCACACACGCTATTTGGATGGCATTTGCGTTGGTAGCAGTGACAAGTCAAGACCGTAAACTCCTAGACCGAGACTTGGTACAAACTAGTAAATCGTAACCGAGTGTTTGTCAAAACGTCTGAGACAAAGACCTGAACCTTCGAGGCGGCAGAGACTGGATCTCGAAATCCAAAAATTTTTCGGCCTTGCTAAAATTTTTTCATAAATTTACCAAAAACGTAATTCCCATCGCAGAACGTTCGTTTAGTCGAACTTCATTCACTTCTTTTCAACTTTATTAACCTCTCATTCACCGACAACCAAACTAACAGCGAACAGTTTGAACTGCAATAGCTTAAATACACGTGTCCACAGGGCGCTCAAAACACCGAGGCTTTAACAGTCACGTGACTGAAGCCTGTATCTTTTGATGCCGGAATGAGAACGTGGAGAAGGGACCCGCGTGTTGTTTTTTTATGGAAAACGCATCTCTAGACATGGGCGTCGGAAGGATTTTTTCCAGTGGGTGCCAATAGGGAATTTTCCCAAAAATTTATCCAAGGGGGGGCCATAAGTGGTGAAATTTGGTTTTTACTCCTCGAAATTGAAAAAACAACCTTTTTTTGCTAAACATTTCAGAATCCATGGGGGCCAAGGCCCCCCCTTCCGACGCCCCTGCCTCCAGACCGAAACTAAATCTGAGGATCTGTCACTGATTAGTCCAGGGGTTCCCAACTGGATCGTCGCTTTGAAACTGTAAGGACGTCGCAAGCTCATGTCCGGGTTAAATGGATTTTGCGACCAAAGAAGCTCTCCGGATTTTTATTCCGTTTGCTACTTCGTGCTTGCGCGAAGCTGGCTTTTCCGCTGTTGCGGTAATAGAACCAAATGTTGATCGAAGATGAGCGTCGAAATCGAAAGAGAAAGGCGCTCACCCGTTTCAAACATGACACCGCTTTTGTGACACAACAAGCAAGCTGATGAGTCACATTACATAACAATCCGTGAATACTTTTTATGCAGTGTGTTGTTTCATTTTATGCATAGTGCGTCGGGAAAAGATGCAAGTTGGAAACCACGAGATTAATAGTTTCAAAACTTTTAAAAGGAGCAAAAGCGTGCGTTTTTACATCAAAACTGTTATGAAATTTTTGCACTTGCCAAATCTTTGCTTTTTCATCAACTAAATTTTCAATTTGCTGAAGTTGATATTTTTGAGATTAGCGTGCTGGAGTTCACAACCTTTTTCTTTTGCTCAGCCGAATTCTATATTTGTTTTCTAAAACGCACTCAGGAATTGGGGTTGATTGACTAGATGACCGCCATGGCCTTTCACCAATCCTGTATGACACAGTGACAATCTTTGTTAACATTGATAAATTATCTTGCCATTGCGTTTTCATTTATTCTGCTTTCCACTGACAATTGGTTACTTTTTTGCGTGATGTCGTTTTGGATTGTTTCTGTTTATTAACTGAGTCATATGAAACAATAAATAAATCAGTCAAATCAATCAGCCGACCCATGTCATTGGACCGTGCTTATAGGCACGGAATGCACCTTTTCTCCATGTTTGGGCCACCGAGAGATAAAAGTCGGTCTCCTTGTTAAATTGTCGTGACGACGTAGCAAGCAAACATGTGGTGACTCGCTCACTCAACCCAAAAAGACCGATAAACTGACTTCGGGTTGACATTGGAAAAAGCAATATTGTACTTCACAGACGCTCAGCCCAGTCGCCTTTATCTACGTCATGAATGTTATGAATGCAACAAAACTTTTTGATATTAACTAAAAGAAACTAGGTCAAGCCAATCGTGAAATGTCTTTTTGCCAAGTAAACAACAGACTGAAATATTTTTCATAAAACGTCACGCTCGCTTGCCTTGTCGACACAAAATGCGTCGTCGATGCTGCGCCCAGTTCACGCCTTGCACAACGACCGTAGGCAAACCACTAAATGAGCTTCATTAATCCCTCTGAGGCGACAAAAACCGGTTTGATATAAAGATTTCCACGAGCAGATTTGCATAGTTTCCTTAACTGCCGCGATAGCATGAGCCGTGTGCTCGTGGGCTTCAAATGAAACACCGAAATTCACGTTTTTTCAGTTAAGCAGATACAGCAGAAGCCCGCAGGAATGCAATGAAAAATGACACTTTTTGAAGTCAGATAACTGCTCCCGCACTTTTAAGCTTATAATGCATTTTCAGCTTCTAAACTTGCGAACATTTGCACTCGAGTCTAGCAGTTGGTTGGAACAGTGTTGGCAAATCCTGCGCTCGATGCGTCCTTCTGCATAAAATTGAAGTAAAATAGATGACGAGTATGTTGCAGTTTAAGTCACCATTATTTCTGCCAGAAACAAAGCCCGAAAGAGGTCTTGTGGCAAAAGGAATTTAGGAGGCTGCACGTTTTTTGCGACAGAGTTCTTGCAATTCTCCCACTGGCTTTGAATGACTTCCCAGCAGGGGCGTAACGAGGGAGGCAAAGGGGGCACAATTCCCGGGCGCAGAATGACTGCGGGGGGCACCGAATGACAACGGGGCCGCCGAAAAGTCCCAACAATGTCACATGCACTTTCTTCAATCAGTACATTTCCTTCCGAAAGACCTCAATTTCGAACATGGAGGCGCCAAACTTCTTGCCCCGGGCGCCATTTAACATCGTCACGTCCTTGCTTCCCAGCCCTTCGGCGAACACTGTATCGCTGAATTATTATTGTTGCCTGAAAAAGCTGTTCAGGTCTTTGAGATTTCAGAATTTATTTCAGCCTTTTGCAGGTTTAGCGCCTCCTTGGACGTTATGTTTTTCATCTGCAGTAAGGCCTAATCCACAGGTAATATTAAGGTATATAGAACAAACTCAGAGGGTAAACAGCAAAAGTTTGACCCAGGGGTTTTTAAACCGCAATCCTCATGAGGAGATCGGGTATGTTGTGAATAAATTTGAAAATTGGAAAAATGCTAAAGCTGGACATGAAAGCTACAGGACATCATTGCATTGGTCAAACCAGTATATGCACACAGGCTCTATGACCTTCCCACACAGCTCTGCGTAATGTTCGAGCGACCTTTAAGAACAGCGAAAATTGCTAGTGATCTCCTTTTTGTTACTGAAGTCTTAGCATATCCAAACATGTTTTTGTTGAACTGTTTTCTCAGAGCACGTTTAATTTCGTTCACAAATCCAGTGATGTACAACCGAAAATGTAAAAGGGTTTCTTAAATCGAGACATGCCATGATAGCCACATAGCTGAGCTTATTTTTGTGAAAAATTTCACAAAAAATGACAACAAAATCGCTATAATCTTGACCCCACGGCGAAAATGCAGAAGAGAACCTCGTCCATCAACAAAGTGGGAGGACGATGTTCTTCCGCGTTTCCCCCCAACTTAACTCTTTCACATATAACAGGTCGGTTTCAAAGGACAATATACTGTGCAGCAAAATCATGCATTTGACAAGCATTTCGTGCTGTGAAACGAAGATAATGTAACCGTTTGTGTGCGAGAATTGAATTTTTAATTGTCAAATTTGCATAATTAGCTGAGTCTGTTGACCAGCTTCAAAGTGTCAATGCCAACGTGAGGTTGAAACAAAACAGCTTCAATTATTTGGCTTTGCCAACTTGTTTGAACTTGTTTACCACCTATGTAGTTACCGATGTTCATACCGTCCTTCACAACGTATAGGTATTGATTTTAAAGGCGCTTCCTAAAGCACGTCTGCCCACCTCACGAACGCAATTTTGCTTATGCATTCTAACAACGCTCTGTTTTAAGTCATCGCAAGGCCACCTAGGGAGAAATGTCTCGCCTTGATCATAGCAGCGCGATTTAGTTAATGTGGTTTTGTTACATTCCTTCGTGAATGGCGTCAGACAGTTTTCCAGTTTTAGCAATTTTTTGGAAACGACGTATTTTCCAGTTTTTTCACATATCGCAGCTTGTGAGTTTGTTTGCTTCTCTGCCTTTACTTTAGCCTTTCACCTTTTCACCCGTAAGCACTATTTGCTGATTTCAGGACTGAGGATGTCTAGTTTTGCATGAAATCGATTTCCTATTAAAAAAATCTGCTGATTGATTCAACTTCGTCTGTGTGAAGGCTAGTTACTCAAAAACAATTTCAAATAGAAAGAAAAAGTGATTTCAGTTGAGAAATTAAGTGTTGTTTGGAGAAGCACATTATGGTTCCTCTGATTGTGGAACGTTTGATAATGCTGAAAGAAAAATTTAACCGTTATTTTCCGTAATTTAAAACAAATGTACATGACTGTATTCTAAATCTTTTCGTGAAATTTCGTTTCAAATTGGCATGAAACTGAACAAAAAACAGGAATGGGGTTATATGTCACGTGATATGCCACGTAACGTTTGGCTCAAATTCACTCAGACTGAGAAACCTACAACAGCAGCGGCGTCCAAATCGCGGCTCGCGAGCCGCATGCGGCTCTTTGCTCGGCTTCATGCGGATCTTACGTATAATTATCAGAAATCCCACGAAATAACATCCATAACAATAAACGGTTTGCAAAGTTCGGTCATTGTCATGTTGGTGTGCGATATTTAAAATAATCTAGTTGGGCAAAGGTATGTGTGTGAGTGAGATGGGGGTGATGCTCATGCGTGCCCGTGTGTATGATGTGACTCTTTGCAGTAACACACTAAGAAATGTGGCTCTAGGTCTCTGACTAGTTGGCCACCCCTGTTATAGATTTTCTTCGAGAAAGGGCACATGCGCAGAGCAACATTTCGTTGTTGTGACTCAGTTGATCCCTTTTAATCTTTTGAAATAGGTCCCGCGACGTCTATCAATGCAAGAAAAGGATAAACACTTGCGCAAAAAACATTGAGCATTTGTCTTTTTACAATACTTCCCAGCTTTGAAAAGATAGCCAAAAATTATCGTCAAACACACAATGTCCACTTGTAACTTGTCAAAGGCAAAAAACTTTGCTGCACCTTTCACTATCCACGTTGTCAGCTGGATTCAAGCTTTATTACTCTGCCCAATACGTTAAATTGGTTTTATAAGTAATGTTCAAATTATTGCATAAACTTCAGTAGAATAGTTTTAAACTCCGAAGTGCACCAACAATGAAAAAATCCAGAACTACACGGTTAGACTTAAAACTGGATCCCGGAGTTTCATGGGAGTTTTTTAATGCATGAAATCTACTTCCAAAAACAAAAAGAGCTGCTGGGATCTTGTTAACCTTGTCAGACTTTTCACTTATTTCGAAGAAAAACCATTGTTGGCCAAGCACAGGTGGTGCTGGGTGCATGTGCCAATGATGAACGATTGTTTACCTTGTCTACATCCACGCTGACTGTGTTTCCCTGTTTACAATAGAACCTTCCCGGACAAGAAGCTTCTTCCTCGGCAATCCGGGGAAAACAGTTCAACCACTTTCCGTCACAAATGTCGTGACTGGTGAAAGTCAGGTTCCCGGATGTACCTCCTTTTGTGACGCAAGAATACTCCTGCTGGCCAACGGTTGATGCAAAGGCGGAAGCAACCGAACAAAACGCGGGCTTGGAAGTACAATTGGAAGCGCACTCGTCGCTCAGGTCGTCGCACTCGAAAACGCCGTCGCAAGCAAACGCGGTGATGGTTTTGGTTCTGTTGTATCCGCGGCAGCTGTCCCAAGTGAAAAAGACAACACGCTTTGTTTTCGGCTTGATGTCAATACGATTCGACAATGATTGCGTGTTTGTTTAAGTTTTAACTAATTTTAATATTTCTGGTAGAGGACACTCAAAAAATACGTTTTTTGCATCAAAATGATAAAAATGTGTGATACCCAAAAACAAAAGATGGATGTCACTGAACAATGGGAGACGCCAGGCACAACGCAACTAAATTGATTTGTTCTGCAACACAGGTAGTCTTTTTCAAGGAAATACTGGAAACCAACATTTACACAACCCTAGAAAGTAGAGAAAACATAAGTCCAATTGAGGTCTAAAAACACGATGCTGTACATTGACCTGGTACAAGTAAATAAAAAGGCAAAGCAAAACACTTCTGAAGTTCGAGGTTTTTGAAACACTTTTAGGTTGACACACAATTTCTTTGTAAGTTGCACAGCTTTAACATTCACTATTTCTGATTCACGACTTCCCTAACATGTGGGCACGAACAGCCACAGTCATAAGAGGACTTTCTACAAAAATATTGCTTTAGAATTTCTCATTTTAGCAATTTTTCATAATTTTGGTTCAAATTGGCAGTTCTTCAAAATATCGGAAGATTCCTGTTTTGTGCTCGTCAAAAGAAGAAAGATGTGGTGCTGCTTGTACCTTATTGCTTTACCCTTTGGTGTCTGGCGGCAATACGCTTCGTCAACGCCGTCGTTGCAATCTGCCATGCTGTCGCAAACCCAGGACTGCTTCAGAGTGGTCTTTCCGTTGTCGCACGAAAAGGTCCCTCCAGCTCTCAGGTTAGCACAAAGTGGCCACAGTCTCGACCTGCCACAGAGGCATTCGTCCGACAGATCCGGGCAGTCAACTACTCCGTCGCAAAGCTGCAAGCAACAAACATTTTTTCCCTAATCATGTGGTACACGCGCAACGCAGCCGTTTCTACAAGTGTTGCAACAAAAACCACACTGGCCTGAAAGAGAAGAATGCTACGAGCATCGGAAACATTTTGGATGACTTCTTGGCGATTGTGAGAAAGGATATTTGGAAAGAGGTAAGGGCCTTGATCATTTTTTTTTCTGAAATCTTACCGACAACCATGACACGTAACTTGCGCGTTTCATATTGGCTCGAAATAGTCATGGAGAATTTGCTTTTGACCATTTGAAACTTGTCAAAAGGATGAATAAAGACGTTCTCATAATAATTTGAATTGGGGAATTTCGAGAAATTGAATTAAAAAAAACTCTGTTCATTTTCGTAAAATCTTTCTCAGGTTTGCGGGAAGGAAAACCTGTGTCCTCTCGTTTTCTTCGGCTACTACAATGAATTTAATAAAATTTAAATAATATTTCTTTTAGAAAGATAATATTTCATATTGACCTAATGAAAGCATGCACGTTCTCATGTTTTCACCGTATGGAAACACTAGTTCAACTTTACATGACGGAAAGAGACGCAACTGTCTCTACGACCCCATCTAAAATGAATTTTTGCACCACTGAACATGCACTATTTGAGAAAGTTTTAGCTTGGATTATCCTCTCGTGCGCAACCGGTTCAATCAGAATTTGAAAACTTTTATGGAAGTTTCAGTAGCGTCAGTTACACTTTTTAGCGCACGATGTGAAATGACTCGTGGGAATTTCGGCAATTTCTCGAATGAATCACAAAATTTCCAAACTCATTTTGAAAGGAACTGTGTTCGTTTCGCACGAGGTTGATGAACCTGCTTGCTCCCTTGTTCTGCCGACCACACGAGCGTTCACGTCATGCCACCAACCAAGTCAGAAAAAGTCAAATCACGATACCAGCGCCAAAACAACTACAGTTCTGAACACTGGGAGTCACACCAAGGTCTCCTGAAACTGATGCAAACGGAATGGTCTGACGTCGGGCATCAGCACTGACGAAGGAAAAGCTTGAAGTTGACAAATAAAAGCGGCAGAATTTGGGGTTGCTTTCGTTCCCAACAGTTGGTCAGTAGCCATGTTAGTTGACGCGGTGTACCGTAAATCCTCTTGGTGAATCGAAATGACGTCAAGGGCAAGATGCTCTCACGCTTGAAGGATTTTATTGTTGGTTAATCTGGAGCGGAGCAAAACGCCCCCTGACGAAACAACGAACGGCATCAAACCAGAAGCCGTCGCCAAAGAGTCTGCAATAGTGGGGCTTTGCTTTTGTGCAAAGGGGGCTTGGCATTCTAAAAATTGACAAAACTCAACAGGTTTACAGTGGTCCTAATTTCAATTTGGGGTGCTTGGAGCTCTGTTTGGGGGGCTAAGCTCACCGAAGCACCCCCATGGCGATGGGACTGCATCAAACTACACAAATACACGCTTATTTTGACCAACTGTTCATATCGGTCATGGCCCGGAACGAGAAGGTCAAAATTATGCATTCGTTTCATCAACTGGCGCAGCACGTTATTTACCTGAGTCGTCTTGATGACGTCATTGCTGACGAAACACTTGTGGCACGAAGATGACGCGTTGTTGAGGCAGAGATCTGAAGCGTCATTGCACTGAGCAACGCCGTCCTTGGTCAGGCGTTGCGGGAGCACACAGCGGTTGCCCTGCGATCCTATGTTGCATTTGAAACCAACTTCGTACCGCCTTTCGTCGCTTCCGTCTCCGCAGTCGTCGCGATAATCGCACACACGCTCCAGCGCGACGCATCTGCCGTTGTCGCATTCGTAATGGTCCGCTGAGCACGCGAACGCGCTTCCGCGGAGACCGACGCAGCCTGCGAGAACATAAGAGCCGGTGTCTTTTTATGCTCACAAAGGTTGGTGGCCGGAATTGTCTGATCCTTTCTCTCTGTGTTCGTCAAAAAACGCAAGAAAGAAAAACACTTCCCCGACCAAAGCTACAGCAAAAAACTTTGTTTATATTTAGAAAAAATTGCATACGCATTTGTAAAACTTTGTTCTTGCTCTTACCGTTTTTTCCGGGGTATAAGTCTATCCGGGAGATAAGCCGACCTAAATTTCTGGGCCTAAAAACTAGACTTTCAAGCTATACTCGCCGTATAAGTCGACCCCCTTTCTTGGACGACTGGTTATGGAAAGATATGGATG
>Ga0210059_1007008_pt1 | contig 17986 bp, 14 predicted proteins | sample Ectturendosymbi2_FD_188042 | JGI IMG/M metagenome (GOLD analysis project Ga0210059, IMG submission 188042) | Ecteinascidia turbinata endosymbiont from Florida, USA - Sample 2 (SPAdes) (version 2) | ecosystem: Host-associated > Tunicates > Ascidians > Unclassified | place: Key West, Florida... | reverse complement strand
GATAACAATCGACCGCAGTCTAGCTACTGTTACTGGTCCGATAGTTCGAGATTTATATTGCCCTTCAACCAGGCCCGTAGCCAGGTTTTCAGTTTTGGGGGTGAAAAATACATTTTTGGAGGGGAAAAATTTTTGTTTTTGTTATATGTTTAAGACAAAATTTTCTCGGCACAAAATTTGGGGGTGATGTCCCCCGGTGGGTAAGGGCCTGGGTCGCGGTACAAAAAAGTTTGAAAACCACTGGTCTGTAGGTCCAATTTCCAGAGTTCGCACAGACTAAAGCAACGTCAGAGCAAAAAGGAGTGCTAGGGAGAGAATGAAGTGAAACAAATTTATCTACGACAATGAAACGTTGCAACAAATCATTGGCATGGCTACAGCAGCGTTTCCCTGACCAACTGATCAGCCGCAGATGTGACCCGCAGTGGTCGCCGCATTCACCGGACTTGAACCCCTCAGATTTTTATCTGTGGGGATACCTTAAGGACAGGGTGTATGGCAACAACCCCCAGACTATCTCTGACCTGAAGGCAGCAATCACAGCAGCAATAAGAGCGGTCCCAAGGGGCGAATGCGGGAGGGTCATCGAGAACTTTGCCCGCCGGATCCAAATGTGCCTGCAGCGCCGGGGAGCTCATTAGGAGCACATTTTTTGAGCGCCAGTGAAACAAAGAGTTTTTGTAGTACAGACTTGAAACTTTGGAGATGTCTGCTACACAGGCTTGACCTAATGCAGCTGAAGTTTTGTGTCAATCTGAATAAAATTTTGGAAGTTATTCGATTTTTGGTGATAACCGTTTTTTTGTGTCACCCTGTATATCAAAGATTCAAATGTTAACTCTGTCGGCACTTGCGTTTGGACCTCCATAGAGACGCATTTGGTAAAATAAGTGAAATAGGCTTAGAACCGGCTCTAGTTTAGCATTAGCTTGGAACCTTCGTTGTGACCTGCAAAGTTGGTCTAGCTGCTGTTAGGCTTGATCAAATTACACGTGCAGTGTTATTACTTGTCTTCGTTAACAATATTCGTCTGTTTGGAAAACAGTACTGCATTACGAAACCAGCCAGCTGCGATGGGCCTTTTTAATGTTCAGCAGTGAATACAACCCCTTGCTCTTCGGTGATTGGGCTGAACAACTTTATTTCAGTACAGCCATTGCCAGGTTATGCAACTGCTTCGATTAACACCCCTGAAAAGCCTTCACCACAATCATACCTACAGTAAATATATTGTTTTCCTTTGCGTTAGGTTTTCAGACTAAGGTTCATGCCTCAATTTCATCAGAATGATAGCATAGGCAGCGGAACCGGGGGGCGTATGGGTCTAGCCCCCAACGCTCGTTTCTGGAGGGGGCTGACCCCTACTTCTGGATTTCGAATTTTGCTTAAAATAAGTTTAAGTAACCCAATTAGCACTGGGTCCATTGTTGAAGTAAATCGTTTAATGAAAAAAATGTTGCATAATTTTGCCAGTATTTTGTCAACATTATTTGTAATATTTTATTTGGAATTTGGCAGGATTTCGTAACTATTTGGCACAATACACCGTGCACAGTATGTCACCCTGCCCATGGCTTGCTTACCGCATTGGTGTTGTTGAACAGTGTTGCCAGATGGTGTAATACAAAACATTTTTTTACAAGAATGGGGTAAATTTACATGCTTGTGTGTATAGGAGTCAGAAAGATTGTTTCCACGGGGCCACTAGTGGATTTTTCCAAAAGTTTTTCTAGGGGGGCCAAAATAGATGAAATTTGTTTTTTAACACCTGAAACTAAGAAAAGAGCATTTTTTTGCTGAAATTTGCATATTCCTGCCCCGTTCCGATCAGGCCCGTAACCAGCTTGGGACACCAGGGGAGGCGAAGAATTTTATGAAAGGGGCTCAAATTTTTTAAACTACGTCCAGTAGATTTAAGCTATGCTCAACACATTTTTCAAGGGGGTCAAAATTTTGCAGGGTGTTTAGCCCTCCCCTAGTTACGGGCCTGCTTCCGACACCCATGCTTGTGTGTAAGAAAAAGTTCGTACCATTTAAAAACTGGTGTAATTTCAAGCGTTTAACACCATTATAAACAGTTAAATTTTGCTTTATCTTATACCCAAAATGAAATATTTGACAGATAAATTTCAACTGTGTTGTTGTATTTGCATTGGGAACACTAAATCGCTATATTTTATTTTGGTATTGACAACAAAATTTTCATCTTTACAGACAACCTACTAGTTACTACATACGCTTTGTCTTGTCGTTGCATTCCGGTATCTAATGCAGCTGTAAAATGAGTAGTCAGTCATGTCACATCTGTATTCAAGATGTGGAAAAGTTTTTGACTTTTAATGTGTTTAGGATAGGCATCGGTACTGTGTCATTTCTGCCTGTTTTTTAAGCTGTGTTAATGGTATTTTCAACAGCCCAGTGGCAACTCCGGCACACGGGCTGAGCCCAAGTCTTCGATTACGATTTATACCGGAGAATGCGAGCTTGCTTCCTTTGTATATTTGTGCCACCACCCACGGTCCCATCTCACTAAGTTGTTAATTCGGGCTCTTTTGTTTGGGCTTTGTCACTGTTCATACATTTTCGTTCCATGTCTGGCCTTTCGTGTTCATGTTGCAAGTGACCTGAATAAAACAAAATCATTCGTAGTAGGTGTTCTTTCGACGTCGTTCGCTCGCGCTTTACTCAGGCTCATCTATTAGAGTCTGTGCTGCCCTGTGCAATTAAGTATTTTTAAAACATGTTTCATATTGGATTAAATGCTCTTGAAGCAATGGATTTGTTTAGAAAATTGCATTTGATGTCCAATTCAGTGGACAGTTCGCATTTCGAGAATAATTTCGAACGAACGAAGAATTGTCCAGTAACTCGGAATAATTTGAATGAGCCTAGTAAGCAGAGGGCTAACTGGCGTTATCATTGCTCTGCGACGTACCTTTACTCGACAATGGCGAAGTTATCATGAGAAATTCTCTTTTATCGTTAAGTAACTAACGTCACAGAGCAACGGTAATGCCAGCCAAAATGAAAGCCAATGTAAATGTCAGTGAAGCAAGCGTCGAACGGTTTTATTCAGTCAGAACCTTTTATATTAGGAATCCTATGATGAGCCCGAGTGATGCTGTTAACCAGGGTCGCCCCTTTAACAGCTATTTGATTGTCAGGTGGTTCACCGATACGTTTTCATAGTGGTGCAATTTCGTCTAAAATAGTGTAATTTAGACCTTCATATTGTGTGTGTGGAATGACGTCATATTTCAATGCTTGTGACGTCACAGTTGCGGCCAGACCAACTGTAGTTACAAGTAGAATGGTTTGTTGTAAACTGTCTATATTTATGGACCTAAGTATCCTACAGTTTCAAGTAAGACACTCGTGTTGCATCATCATAAAAGATGGAAATTCCAACGACAGAAGAGCTTGAGCTATTTTTCATTAATACTCAATCTATATATATCTAAAAAATATATCTACCATAAACACAAACATACAAAATGCAATTGGATGAAATAAGACACGGAAATTCGCACATGTATGACTTGAGACAGATATTACTCTGAATAATTTCCAAATTAATCTCTTTCAGAATATAGAAAAAAATTTGTAAAAGCCACTTTCGTAATCTGCATATACAAAATTATAGAAGGAAGGTGACTGGATTAACCTAGTGAATTGGTTTCTTTAATGGCAAACGCAATTTACGCTTGATTATTCTATTGTTTTATGGAAATATGACCACGTTCCACTACTCTTACTGAAAACTATAGCTTTTGTAGGGGAATGATAAACGATTTTAAGAGAGACCCATTAAAAGCACAACGTTTCTATAAACTATCCACAGTTATATTTGTATCAAGTCTCTTATCTATATTTTTAGTAAAAAATGGTTTCTACAATTAAACTAAAACATTTCATTAAAACGAGTAGAGAATCCACTACTTTTTATAGATAATTTTGAAATCTAAATGCTTTATCAAAATCACCTTTCAGTTCCCTCCTCTCAACATTTTTCTCCTTTTATCTGGATGAAATATTTTTCGAGCTTAGTGACTTACCCTACCTATTTGTTCTTATACTACCTGGAGGCATCTTGATGAATAACAAATGAATAAAGCTGGTTTACCTCCACAATCTTCTCAAGTTAGATTATAATATAAATTTAATTAATCTAATCCATTAACTATGTATGGTAGTTTGTTTTACTGAAGTGAAATGTGAATAGATTCCTCACTCCCACTGGGTTGAAACAAACAAAATGACAGAAGTCATATAACAAAATTGAAAGAGGTGAAACACAATCAAGTGATCTAAAGCGAAATTAGTCTTATAGCAAAAATATATCAGGAATGTAAATAAAACGTTAAACCACATGTAGTTACCACATGTGTTAATCTCAATGTTGAATGATATGGTATGAAATATGAGCAAACAAGATAGGGTAGGCACAATTCCTCTGATTTTACCGGAAATAAGCTAACCCATCACCTAGGTATGCTAGAACTATTGTTGATGCAATAAATGTATGGCTCGGATTCAGGGTTGAAAATCACTGCGACAATTGCGGAGAATAAAAAGGAAAGGGTTATATAAATGTAAAACTAGGCTCACATAATTTCGGACAAGGTTCATTGGTTAGCGCGAGGTTTCTGTAATTTACGACGTTACTGAAACAGTGAAACCATATTCAAGCCTTACATTTTCATAAAATAAATAAACTCCAACTACTCACGATTAGAAAACATCTGAGCATCCGTTAAATAAGATTGGATCCATTCCAAGGTGATGTATGATTCCATAAGAAAATGCCCATGGAAAATGCCTAATTAACCACTCATGATCATTTTGCAAAAACTCCTAAGTTTGCCGTGAATTGTGAAAGGTTCGAAAAATGACAAGCTGTAGACAGAGACTGGTTCTCATGATGAACCTTGTCCATTTTCGCCATTGTAGGTCTAACAGAAAATGGCAACAGAGAATAATAACCAAAAGGTTATGGGTATTACCCGTGGCCAAAAATTTTTCCTTGCTTCGACTTGAAAATTAATTTCCAAATAATGCAGAAGAGAAAGCAAATGAAGTTCCTGTTATTGGCGGTTGTCAAGATGTAGGTCAATTGATGAGTGTTTTACATCAAATTGCCTCCATAGCATTGAAATGATGTACAACGCAATGTTTACATAAGTATCCTCAATAATTGTGAGGATTGTAGTGTTACGAGACTAGTATGAGCAATCAACTCTTGTCTTTTATCTTCAAACAATGAGTGAACACATATCGTTGTGAAATACAGAGATCCTCGTTCACTTGTAGTAATATAATCGTCGACAATTTATCATCTCGAAACCAGATGAACTGTAAACTCCAGATGAGGCAAAATGTGTAGTCTCGGCATTGCCGATCAAACTGACCACTGAACGGGTAAGTGGAAATATTTTCAAAAAACCCAAATATTGGTTTTGTCGAATTATTCCTTCAAAACCAATGGGGGCGGTGCATACAATTGATTATTGATCCTCATGCATTTTCTCTGCCGATTGTGTCCAGCATTCGGAAAGTTAGGATTGAAATTAATGTATTCGCTTCCACTGATGTGCAAATCAGGTATTTGCAAATAAAGAGTTTCATCTGATCGTTTTACTATATAAGATCGAGGATCACATAAATCGTACCACAATTTTTGAGTAGAAATTTCTTTGACTTTAAGCACACTTTCTGGACTATTCACTAATAAACCTGCAGGTTTACTGATCTGAGCTCGTTTTCGATATTTCAGTTTTGATGGATCACCCATGAAAAGCGGCATGCAGGGTTTGAAAAATCACCAGTTTATACATGGAATTCTTTTTCAATTTCTTCAAACACGATGTCCCGAGTATAAATTGTAACTTTACAATGGTGGTCACTTAAGATCTGTAGATTGTTCTTCGTTGCGTCCCATGAAAGACTTTGTCAAAACAGATTAGTAATTCTCATAAATTTTTATCCTGTATTACTAATAGCTAAGGAATACTAATATAAAAAGTCTGAAATATGAACACAAATAAACATTGTATAGTTCCGTACATATCACTAATAAACATCAGGTATAGTATTTGCATCTACTGATATGCTGATAACTGTACATGGTCAACAGTGGGCTAACGCCGATTTCCCTGTAAGATCCAGACCCAACCTTTCGTCCGGTCAATATGAACATTTGCAATCAATCCTTTCAAAACTCAAGGAGGTATATACTCCTGAGGAAACAATGCTTGTTTTTCCTGCATTACTGATAAGATGAATCACTGAAAGCTTTGATGAGAATATGCTCAGAAAATCCAAATACGGGAATCGTAACGCATAACTGTTACATTTGTTGGTCTGGATCTGTAACTAGGTGTATTGTAATAAACCTTTAGGTTTTGTCGGTCGGAATTCTCCTTCACTATTTTATTTGTAGAAGGAACGTCCCAGAGAAACAACCGAATAAGGTAGAGTTTATCAAATCACCGGTAGTAGTATAAATTCTGTTCTAAAAAATTCCTTGAATAGAGTTTTGGGCATCAGCGGCACTTTTATAACTGTATCGAATGGGTTGATTTCTGGTGTGAACCTCAAAGAACTTATGAAGTGTTCTACAACGAGGGATTGTAAAACGAATCCTTGTTTTGATTCTTTCGCATCGTACTGCCGTTTCTGCAATCGTTGTCAAAATTCTATTACTCTTTGAATAATAAGTCTGCCACTCTCGTCATTGTTTCTAAAATTTTCGCTGATATCCAATGGGTATGGTTCTAAAAGGAGAATAATAAGATTTGGTTTTTCTGTTGTTTTTCAGCTGTTTTGAAACAATGGCAAATGTTTATTTAACCCAATTCATCCATAAATGTTTAACAGAAATTTAGTGGAACACTCCACTAGTCAAATGCAGGAGTATTGTGACATTACTATGCAATGCAACTATCAATCAAATGAAATCAGTGTCTTGAGAGGGTATGAACCTGTTCTTTCAAGACGAATAATTTCTCCCCAATTCCAGTAACCCTGACACAGTTTTGACTTGCGCGAACAAAGAGAAATGGCCACTTTTATGAAATTTGAAACGGAGTGACGATCTATATCAAATTTTGACAACATGTGGTCCTACGCTTATTTTTAAAATGAATAAATCCCAAATTCCTGATATGGGTACCTCACCTTTGACGACCACGAAAGCCCATATATTGACTCGCACTCTTTTGGCCACAACTCGCCAGGCGATTGAGCTAGAGAGCTAATTTTTGATAATGATAGAAATGTATGCCTCTCACGATATTTGTTACCAAATCCTCTGTCAACACTATATGTAACTTGGCAGCAGTTATTTAATCAATCCCAAAATCTCGTGCATGCTTGCACAACGGGCTCATTCTAAATCTGAAAACAAGGTTTTCTGGAGCTCGGATTATTATTTTTGTAAACTTATTCATGATGCACGCACGACGAACGAAATCCAAATCGTGTAAAACTCACGTAGAACAGAATGAAAAAATAACCTTCTTCAATACTGGAAATGGATAATAAGCAATGATTGAAATTTTCTTTTTAACAAGTGATTTTTGCTAGATGGTTGGATGCAATCAGTCTCTTCACACCAACTTGAGTCTTTTGGGTTGGTTATCAGCCGTTTCCATAAGAAGAGTGCCTCTCTTTAGAAAATTGTACAATTCAATGCTTGAGTAACGAACTGTGCCATCTGAACAATCAGGTTCTTTCAATGGTTTGGGTGACGCAATAAGGTAGCACTCCACAGCTTCATGGTTAAATCCAGGTGACACTTTAGAACAATACCAAGGTTCACTCTTCTGAGATTTTAGTTCTGGATGATGTGTAAGATAGATAACAATCTTTAGTTGTAGTTCTTCATTTGTGGGTACTTTGAAACCCTTGAATACTGGATGCTAAAATAATTCCACTCTTCTTGTAGTCATGTCGAATAATTATGGGTTCAGGGTTCTCATGAAAATGTGTTGACTTCCAAAGTTTACTTCTGCAGTTTCTTCGTCCACTTCACTAAATTATTTTTTAAAATTCTATTTATTTAAAACACAGCCTAAATTCCTGTACTTCTCCTTCCTAGAAAGGAAAGAAAAGAAAGAAAGGTATTAAAGAATAAACTAACACATTAAAAATGAAAATTGCAAATGGAACTAGAAATGGAAAGATATTGAAATAGACACAATTTCTGAAAGACAAGTCTGTGTCAGAAATTAATTTAATAGACTTTCGATGGAACGCGGTTAAGTTTAATGAGTCCTGGGTCTTCAAATAATTGCCTTGTGCTGTATCGAAAGAATCTTCGAGAAAACCCATATTCCAAGTGTGTGCTGTTTGTAATTCTGGTGGTGTTCTATGATCAAAGATAACAAAAGTCCGAAATGGGAGTAATTTGTGTTTTTGAGTGAACCAAATAATACAAAATGATGTGTTTTGTGGAGGTTCTGGAATCTGGTTATTAAGATATTCCTTAAGAGCTTCTTTAACTGCTGCCACCGGATTTAAGACCCTATGGCGTATAGAAAGCACCATTTTCCATAATATTTTTGTTCCAACTCCTCGTCAGTGAATAACACAGCCATACTTTTCATGCAAGGGTTAGTCCTTATATTCCTAGAACACAACATAAAATGGTGTTATTAAAACAACACGGTTTTTACAAATTTAAGTGAATAATAATCCGCACCTCAAATCACTACCGGGCTGTACATTGTACACACCCTACTTCAATTTCAAAAACATTAGACCCAGGAATAACTGTATAAATTTTTTAACAATATTAGTGAGTGGGGATTGACAATATAAAACGTAAGCTTTGTGTCAGAAAGAAGGGTAAACACCAGGCAATTTCTACGAAGGTGTTTTTTACTGATCTTTTGACACCATTACCGTCTAAAATAAACTTGCCCAATTTCTCTGATACTCCTGAAATAGCTGGAGTCCTAGTACCACTTTGAAATATTTGCAAAAACAAAATTCTGTAACGAAAATACAACTGTCAATTTCATTCACTTTTGCCTTTGCCACAAGTTAAATCTCTAGAAACATCAATCATTCTTGAAATACTGAAATTGGAAAGTGGTGAGTCACTTTTATACAACTTATCAAACAAACTTCGCGCGAAATCTCCACTTTAGCATCACGCCAAAATATCTATTGTGTAATATTTAATACACAAATAGCTATAATACATTTTAGAGGAACAGTATTGGCGATTTTAGAAATACAGTTTGAACATGACACATTTACATATTTCAAATCAACACGAGCTGGGATACATTTCATCCAACTGTGATCTGGCTCTGGACATAACTTCAGACTTTAAAAGCTGCAAGTTCTGCCTAGCAAGTGCCCGAAACTGCCTTCCAACAGGATAATTGAACAAAACAGCGTACAGATAATGAATAAGAGGTAACTAAAATATTTAAGGTCATAAAAAAGCTCCGTACACTTTTTTGTCACGCCTTTAAAGTTTTATAAGTCATTAGCAAAGTTTCAGTCTATAATAAGGACACCTTAGTTAAAGATGTAGGTGTTTTAAAGATTGGCACGCTGTCTGAGTCAGTTATGGTAAATTGATTAAAATCTCTGTCAACGAGTAACTGTTTTCTTGAATTGGTCTATTAAAAAGCACTTCCCAGATCATTTCAATTTGACAACGCCGATGTCTTTGATTTATCAGACTCAGTAATGGTCCATGTCGTCGAAGATTCCCTCGAAATTTCCCATATAGTCTCTGTTTAAATGTGCAGAACAGTATTGGATCTTCTTCAAAAACAGTCCAATCTAATCCTAAAGTTTCTAATCTATCCTGTAAAACTCCGGCTGGGGTTCGAGACCAAGTAAAATTAGCTGCTTTGAGTACAAAGAGAGCCTGGTTCACTCTGATTTCTCTCTTTCTGACTTGCTCTCTATCAATAAAAGATGGTGTCATTTCTCGCTGTCTTTCCGCAGCCTGTTTTTTTTCTCCTGGACTCATGTTGGGTTAATCATTTGCGCAAATCGCAGCCATAATAACTTTTTTAGTTTGTCTAGACTTCTAAAACGCAAATACGACACTGGATGTTACACTTATCTTACTGTCAACTTGATATTTACTACTGGAATTATGTATGACTCACCAAAAACATATATACAGGGATAGAAAACGAAATGACAATCAGTGAAACGTCATCTCCATAACAAACCAATCCTCAATGTCTTTTACTGTGATGATCACTAAAGACTCCTGTTATCTTTACCCCCTATCTAGCAAGTAATCAAATCCGCTAATAGATCGATAGTGATTAGTATTTCAAAGTTCAAGAAGTGGTCGATACAATTGAAAAGAATCTCGAAATTGGCCATACAATGTTTGCTTGTATCGGATATTGACTCTAATCAGAACTCACGCTTCTGATAGCATGTAAGGCGCAAGCTGCCTGATCAGTCAATAGACATTTTGCTTCAAAATCCGACACATTTGTTTTGACTTCAGCTTCCGTACAACAAATGTCTTGTGAACAGTTCAAAACAATATCTTTGAACTCAAATCAGCCAAAGCAACTTCACCATTTTGACAAGCGGGATTCACTTGATCATCTTTATTCCTTCTACGGTAGTTTACCGTTCAATTATCATTTTCAACCACTCATAAGTGTTCTCATCTATCTGCGTATTTACAAGAAATTTCCAAAGCCACACGACTTGCCAGCGAAAATGTTGTATGTTTACATTCTGCAGAAGTGGACAATACCACGGAAAGGAACACTGAAATTCTTTATACAATTCCTGCTTAAAATGCTTTGAAAAATATGGGATTATTTTCTAAAATGTCTATCTTTAAACCATTGGCCTGCAATTGACTCTGCAGCCTGTGTATAGGACATCGGGGCCAATTAAAACGCATAGATTCATTTGCCTGTAATACTCAGTCTATCTAATAAAACAATAAATTGTCATCTTCGGACTCAGTCAATATTGCATCCAGTTCAGCTTCTGTTACATCAATGCATTACAAAAAACTCTCAAACCAATCCTCAGAACGTGAACTCAATACATCAAGTTGACAAGCGCAATCTGCTCTAAAACTTTGCAAATGAACAGTATCCAAAACGACAGTCGGAGTCAGTACAACAATGTGGGAGGCATTGATACCTTTAGCGATCAAGTTCTCTACACACTTTTTAGTAGCTTTTATCGACATTTTAGTTTTATTTGCCGAAACTGTTTCTAAACAAAAATATTTACATTTCAACATATGGCCATCTACCGGTTTCCTCACTATTTTCAAGTCCTTTTAGCGGAGTAAACTACTCATCTTTTTAACGAAGGAGCTAATATTGCTCTTCGCACGTAATCATATGTAGAATCATTAGTCAGTCTACATTTTATCAAGAGCCACATAACGATTTTTTGCCATCTAAAGTGAGCTGGTACCACAAGGTATAGAAGCGGGCGGTACTTTCTTTCCAAGCTCCAATATAGCTTGTTGTGAAAAACGTTAAATAGTTCCAGATCTGTCTCCAAATACTGAGATTACAAACCAAGAACTTGTAATTTTTCATCCAGGATTACTTCTGGGTCTTGAACCCAATCAAATCGCAAGTTACGAAGGGCTTTAGAACACTTTACATGTGCAGCAGTCATTTTTATCGTTACGTACCATATTGTCTCTCAATCCTACCACAATCAAAATAAACAGTTGTAAATTCGCAAGCTCAGAAATTACAACGATAGAGAGTGGGGTTAAAAGTACATCCAAAATACATTCTCCACTGGCATCAGCAGTCCTATATCACAACTCAATCCATAACTTAAACCGAAAACAATATAAGGCTATTCAAAACATCAAAATAATTTAAAAAATACACTATAAAGCAACAACTATTCTGATTATCCTTAACAACATATTAAATATGTAACAATGATTCTAATACCCCATAACATCTTTCTCCTGGTCTTGTTGTAAATAACACCTCCCAAATAGTATTAATTTGCCATTGAAAATCACTTCAATTTATTCGTTCAACGAATGTGTGATAATTATGAAACTCACCCACTTGAAATTTTCTACCAAGACGACATTCAACTTATTGAAAAGAATATAATTTTCTTCAAAAACGTCCAATTTTAGTCCAACAACCCATAATTTTCTCTTAATACTTTTGTAGGGCTTCTTTTCCAAGTAAATCTTATCCTCCTCAATACTCCAAGTGTTTTGAATATCTTATTTTCTTTTTCACTTTGTTTCAAGTCCAAAAGGGATTTGCAGGTGAAATCAAGATTTTGTAATGGTGTAGATGTTGTATCAACCGTAGTGTTTGTAACCATTCTTTCTATAGTGGAAGGTTTTCTAAACTGTGATGTTGTAATAGCATTTTTGATTCGCTCATAAGTTTGTCCATTTAATGGTCTACATTTCAACATACTGCACATAGTTTTTGTTTGCCAAATAAAATGGGCCGAGACAATGAGATCTAATAATCCTCGGTATCTTTACTTCAGCTTATGATACGACTTATTGCGAAACACCTCAAATAATTCAGGATCATTTTTAAGATAATCAGAATTTAAACCTACAGTTTGTAATTTTTCACCTAATATTAGTTCTGGATTTTGATTCCAGTTGAAACGTAAAGATCTTACTGATCTAGACCATGTATCATGTGCATCTGTCGACATTTTTACTACTACTTGCTACTTCTTATATCTACAAAGATCAGAAAAAACAAAATAGAAATTCACAAACTTACTACTTGTTTCCGTTTTATTGCAAACCTTTCTATTAAATGTCTATTATAGTGACTTTTATACTCCAGTGTAAGTTACACCTATTCTGTTTCTGTTTTCAGAATACAAAACTCTTATTCTGTCTAGGTTTCCTATCTTCTGTGCTAACTCACACCTCCCAGGATATGGCAGGTTATTAGGAAAAGACACGAAAAAGTTTTGAGTGGCTTCATTCTCTCCCCCACAAAGAAAAAGCCGAACGATGTGGCATCAATTTGTAGCAGGAATGTTTGCCTGTAGTTTAAAGCAGTTCCTCGAGAGCACTGGTTAATTTATAATAGGAACGTACTCAAGGCACGCCTGAAATTACAATGAAGAAAATCAGACCCGGCCTTTATCATTCGACTTTACCCTCAGTTTAACAAGAAACAAATTTGTATTCACTCATGGTTTTATTAATGTAACTTTTAGCACTGCGCTATCAATCTCAAACACGTCAGAAAAATATTTGATGACATCAGGGTAACACGAGTCCAATTCTTTCATGGAGGAAGAGAGTAAACCATACTGCCATAAATTCAATAGGTCTCAGTCTAACAGACTACCTGCAGACTGTTTAAAAGACTCCAATGGGAATCTTGCTGCTACTACGGCAGTGGCCAGAGGAATACTGACTCGAATGAGCAATCTTGCCACCGCCCGTCTATCTGCCGACGTATTTTTCTCGTCTCCTATTGGTTGTTTCCATCATGTGGCAGGACGTCGCGCCCCATGACGTCAAACGGCGCTGCGTCTTGCGTGATCCCATCGCGACACGCATGGTCGTGCTCTCGACACGTGATCACGTCAAATCCGAAATCGGAGTTACGCATCAATGCGTATCATTTTTGTCTGTTTAAATCGTAAATAATATTAACAAATAATGGTAGTTTACTTATCCAAACTATTTTCACAAAGTTGTGAGTTACTCTCATCCTTGCTACAATTCACGAATCAATTGCAAACTATCTGCCTATGACATTCAAATGTAAACAGTTCACAATATCCTATCTTGTTTAGCCGAATGTCTTATTCTCTATTGTTTTCCAACTTCATATTTCCTAGTGAAAATATATTTCTCTGTAAAGTTTTAGTTTCCTCGGTGTTCCTCCAATTCACGCTTGTCCCCAATAAATGGCACTAAACTTCAGGTTCTTCTTCTTGACTCTTTTTCTCAGTCATTAAAGTCATTTCTTGGCTGTATTCCAAAGTCTGAAAATGTTTCATGTTGAGACCGCAACGCGAACTCAACAGGTGCCAGTGCACCTACCATTCATACATCAGCTGTTGCCTGTTGCAATCGTCTTTAGGGCAGCTGAATATGCTGCCCCACTTTGGTGTCGCAGCTCTCATAACAAAAAACTGGATGTTGTACTAAATCACACGCTGACCACTTATCACTGGCTGTTTGCGTCCCACCCAACTAGGTTATTGCCATCTCTGGCAGGCATTGCATCACCCAACCTGTGCAGAGAACAGCTCACATACAACCTTGGATGCTAAGCCGCACTCAACAATTGACACCCCGTCTACGGTTCGGACCTGCAGAGCCTCCACTCACAGCTGACAGGTGATAGGTCTACGCGGTTAGGTCTATAATAGGGGTTCCCAACCTGGGGTACATGCACCCCTGGGAGTACATTTGCCTATCCGAAGGGGTACATTTAAGGTTAGCAATAGAAGGTAAAAATATATCTACATGTTGTTTATTTTCAAATCTTTATACATATATCACTTAATAATATTTTAAAAAGTCATTTCATTATAAGTATATTGCTACATTTATCTGTGAAAAATCATGAGAAAATATTTTGTCATAAGGAGTTTTAGGGGTACATGTTCATCTGTCAAAATTCTGAAGGGGTACATCCTTATCTGTTGAAATGGTGTAGGGGTACAAACTCATTTGCCGGAATGCGGAAGGGGTACAATGTAAGAAAGAAGTTGGGAACCCCTGGTCTAAAAGGACGAATTGCAAAGGTACTCAATGAGATCTTCGTTGGTGGTGTGGTGTTAGTGATACTGCACAGACGGGTCAGCACGGTAAAGTCATTGCGGGTGTGACTGACGGATTGGATGTCTCCGCACATACGGTTTTTATCATCAGCCAATCCCATTCTGTAGAGGTTCGCCTAAACCGGCCGTTTCCGGTGCGTAACTTGGCACGTTGCATCATGATGGAGAGTTGGGGGGATGACTTCAAAGAATCTGGTACTGGAGAGGGGGTATAGTCTTGGCTAGTGAGGTTCTTCATGAACGGTCTTAAGCATGGCGATGGAAAGGATTGGGAGTTGTTGTACATTCTCGTCGTCCACCCTGAACAGCAACCGAGCTGGCCAAACAACAGCAAACAACACAAGCTGAACTGATGAAAGACCCACAGCGTATGAGGTCGAGGTGCCCTTTCCACCGCCATGCTGCCACCCTAATAGCCTCTGGGTTTGATATCAAAAGAGCATCGATGAACTTATGGAAGGACATTACACCTCTCTGCCAGTTTTGCGTGAGCTTAAACATCGGCCTTTCCTTTGGCTCCTACCTCTCCCATAATATCTGGGTTACATTAAACAGGCTCATAACTGGCGTCGGACACTTCAGCTCTAACATGTGTCAGCGGGGGCTGAGAGAGACAGCCTCGTGCATCTGCCGTGCATATGCGGGGAGGAGAATCAAACAGTACACCACATTATTTAGCACTGCGAGGCCCTCGGACCACGAAACTCCATTTGTACCGGCCGCACAACAACTCAACAGTTTACCTGCTGAGAATGACAAACGTGCGGCGCTCTGGTCGGATCACCGATGGATTGCGGATTGGTTGGAGAACACTGCGAGACTTTGTACTTTCATTCCCGACATTGGCACCCACATCTCTGGAATGGCCCTGCCAAGTACAGTCTGGGTCTGGCTTAATCGCATCCGCACCGGTGTCGGACGTTTCCACTCCAGCTTACACAAATGGGGTATGGCCCACTCTGCCGCTTTCGAGCGTGGCTCTGATGAACAGACCGTTTCACCATGTTGTTCTTCACTGCCTAATCCATTAATCCCCCATGGAGTGCATGGCCTGACGGTTGTGGTCGATGAGACAATCAAATGGCTGCTAAACGCCAGCCCCAAGATCTAGTGCAGCCTAACAGTGGATTATAAGAACTGCTCAAATGATGAAGAAGAAGCCACTAGCTTTGTCAACCAAAAGGGGAATTCAAAGATGATTTCTACTCATGAAGCAAGCACTGTAAGTGACAACGCGATAACCGCTTTTAAACCTCAACCAAGAAGAATTATGTCTTAACTTTCTTCACTGCTGCGACGTCAGTCTTATCTCGCGAGATGTTCGACACAAGCATTCAGAGTTTTCAACGCGCACTTAACAACCTTTCGCCTGTTCTGATACTAGTTCTTCAGCCTTGTGTTCACTACAGAATTGCTTGTGGAAATATTTCGCAAATCAGACAACATTTAATTGCGATTAATCGTCGAGTACGGTTTCTAAATACAACGGAAACAAACTGTGATTTCTACCATCGCAGCTTAGAACAGGAAAAGCAGACTTGCCTATTGCTAAGACAAGTGTGCGATTGCAATTATTTGCAACAAACAAAAACACATCACCACAGACCTGATTCAACGTATACATATATGCTATTGAGAAGCATATATGTAGTTTTTCAGTAAGTTAATGACAACTTATTATATCTCATCCATTGATCAACTTTTGCAGTTCATTATTCACTCCATTTTGCAGGTTGGCGGAATTGGCACAGGCTATTATCAACAATGTGTCATCAGCAGAGTGTAGTAGTTAGGTTTGATGCTTGTGGGAGGTCATTCACATATAAGGCAAATAACAGGGGCCCTAGCGATGAACCCTGGGGGACCCTTAGACTTACCCCCTGGTTAGTTGACCTATACCTCCCAACAACAGTTTACTGCTGTCTTTCTTGCAAATAACTAATAAGAAGTTTATGTGGTAATCCTCTACTAACCCATAAAAATGTTCCAACTTCTAAAGAAGCATCTCATGATCAAGGGTATCTAAGGTCTTAGACAAATCACAGAATACAGCACAAGTAGTAAGCCCTTTCTCTGTGTTTTGAAGAAAGTTTTCATGTATGCAATGTATAGCCAAGGATGTTGACAATCCACTTCTAAAACCATACTGGTGTTCAGAAAACATATTGTGTTGTTCAATATAGGAATACAGGCGACTATAAAGTAATTTTTCAAATATTTTGTTCATGGGTGAGAGAAGTGATATTGGCCAGTAGTTGTTGCAAAGGTCTTTTTGCCCTCCTTTGTGAATAGGAACTACTTGTGCACATTTTAAACTTTTGGGGTAGGTACCCTTTCGTATGCAAAGGTTAGAGATTTGGGCTAGAAATGCGCATAAGGCACTTTTACACAATTTTAGTATACGTATTGGGATGTCATTCATTCTAACACTCTTGCACTCTAACGGCCTGTTGATGACAGCTTCAACCTCTTCAGGAAAAGTTTCATGCAATACAAAAGATTGATCTGGGCCATTATAGGCTACAGGATATTTATTGCCGAGAGGAGGTGGAATGCTGTTTGCAATGTGCTTTCCCACTGTCACAAAGTAGTCATTAAATATATTAGCCATTTTTTCTGGATTTCCTGTCTGTTGTGAATTTATGGGATTAAGTAATTTGTTTGGATAAGAATGGGTTTTGACTTTGGATTTGGTTAAGGTATTAATTAGTTTCCACACTTTTGCAGAGTCATTTCCACATCCAAGAAACTGAGATTGATAATATTTTCTTTTGCTGATTTCTCGTTGGCGATTTACCTTATTCCTTATTTTTTTGTGTCTTTTATGTTCTTGCTCATACAAAATTTACAAAGAATTAGTGCTCTATGCAACTTATTTTTGGTTTTGATTAATTTGCTAAGGTCTGATGTTATCCAAGGTTTTTGGGCTAATCTCGTTGGAGCTCTAGAGATTTTTTTAATGGTGCATGATCATCAAGGACCTTTTTAATTGCACCAATTGCATCATCCAAGGCTGCTGCTGGGTTGTCTGAATTGATAATCATACCATTTAGTGTTTCCTTTATTTCATCCATAAATTCTTCTGCATTAAAATTAGAAAAATCATGCTTAAACTGGGCTTTTGTATCTACTTTTTCAACATGAGCTGATTTGATCGAGACAAAAATAGGAAGATGGTCAGAAAGGTCATTGATTAATATTCCAG
>Ga0210059_1007007_pt1 | contig 17987 bp, 14 predicted proteins | sample Ectturendosymbi2_FD_188042 | JGI IMG/M metagenome (GOLD analysis project Ga0210059, IMG submission 188042) | Ecteinascidia turbinata endosymbiont from Florida, USA - Sample 2 (SPAdes) (version 2) | ecosystem: Host-associated > Tunicates > Ascidians > Unclassified | place: Key West, Florida... | reverse complement strand
AGTCCTTCTAGAAAAATATGTTGGACATAGTTTAAAACTATTAGATATAGCTGAAAAAATATCGGCCCCTTTCAGAAAACTCTTTGCCTCCCTGTTGGGGGGCAAAGAGGTTATGGGCCTGGTAGTTGGCAGTGCTCTTTTGCAGTGAAACTTAGAAAGCCATGTGCCATCACTTTCGTTTTCAGGGAAAACGTCTGTTATAATTGTAGGCTATCCCGCTTAGGCTAAATACTCCCTAACATTCCGAATCATTACACCTGGCCATGTAGCAGGAGCGTTTGCCTTACTAAATACATTTTGGAGTGTGCTGAAGTCCACAAGAACCATTTTAACTGTGGTGTGACTCTTCTCGAGCTTTTTTTGGATTTTCTATGGTAGTTTTCCTAAATTCTTGTCCAAAGCACCTCTCTTTTTCTGGTTCGAATTTTGTAGCTCTAGCTCTCTTTTGACTGCCACATAATATTTTCGGCCTAAGTCTCTTGTTCTTTGACTCATGGTATTTAGATAAGTTACGGAACCGAAACAACATATTCTTAATTAGATAACCCACAATCTACTGTTACAACCAAAAAACACAGCATTATAAGAATTACATATCAATATATACTTTACACTTGCTGTAAATAGTGGTCATTGTAGAGCACCGATTAAGAGCACAAGCTCCTGATTAGACCCGATTTTCAATGAAAAGTAAAAAAATTGTTTTCTCTTCTGACATGGAAGAAATATATAAAGTAATTGCAGATTTCTCAATAACTATAAATCTACTTTTTAGAATTTTTTCAAAACAGGCAAGTACTTTGGCAGCATTGACCGCACGAGGCGACGGGGTAATTCCTCCCCCAGATTCGGGCAAGATTCAAAAAAGTTCAGGCAAAACTGCCCGACATATTTGGGTAATTTGCTTAAGTAGAATCACCGGTCTGCAAAGCGGTCCTGTTGAAGTTCGTATTTTAGTGGCTTAGCAATTCAGGCAAATCGAAAATTTCGCCACTAAAGATCACCGTATGTCTAGGTTTGGTAACCTCCGAAACGTTCCGGAAAGTCAACCCACTTTTTCCAGACTTTTTGCAAGTTTCAATTTGTTACGCTATATCTCAGAAACTACAACCTCCGTCTGTTTGCAGTTGATGCCATAGTCCTTGTACCGGTAGTATTTAATGATGCAACTTTCACCACAAGAACATCGTGAGGCTTACTTCGCTGAAACGTAACTGTCACTTCTGTTTCTTTGCAAATGGCTTTATTAAAGAAATTTTCTGTTACTTTTATAAGGAACCATTATTTTTTGGGCACTGGAGTAGTCATTCAGTTAGCATAAATAAAACTAGGTATATTTTAAACTTTTTCACCCATGTCAGGTTGCCTCATCGTATCTCTACGAGAGGGAAATGAATATGACTGACTAAGCAGCACACATTTGTCATTACCAACTAAATATAACCTTTAGAAGACAAGTAGCAGTAACCATTGAAACAGCAACAACAATATAACCGTATTTTGCAGCAAATATTGAAACATGACCTGCCAAATATGAACGCTTATAACTACAACAGAAAACACCTTCGAAATTAAGCCTTCACTGCCTTGATTACAGTAGCTATTTCAAAAATTGGCTACAAAATGCATTGTTATATCTGTTGAAAAAACGTGGCTACAAATTACCGAAAAATAATTGCCATTGTCACGATTGAAGAACGAATTGTGAGGATTAAAGCATTAGAAACCGCGCAGCTCACTTTGATTTTCGTTGGCAACGGGCCCCACGCAAATAATGTGGATCAAGGGACGCCGGAACGGAGGTACATTACGGGGGCACTGCCCCCCTGACTTTGAAAGGGGGCAACCGGGGACAGGTGCCCTGATATAACAGTATCATAAGTAATTTCATGATTTATCATGATCGACTTGAATCAAATTTATTGCACCTATTCGCGCACACATAAAGTTCAGAATAGTTTTCTATAATTTCTGTTAGTGGTTTTGAGGTCAACATTGTTGCGGAACATGTCAATGCGGAAAGAATGACTATTATGGGTGTGCTTTAACACTGAACTCAATCAAAGAGTTTTTACCTCGTGGTGCGTCAAAACCATGGGCACTTGCCCCTCCCTGGAAATTGCGACTAAGGCATAGGCGTATCCAGCCGGGGGCCACGGGGCCATGCCTTACTAAACTTTTAAATATACCAAATTGAAAAAATATTTTTCGTTAACACATTTGCAAAACGTTTTTGATAAATGCTATATTAGACCGACCAAACACCTACATTCTGATGTTAGTAATATTCGAGGGATATTAGTTTCGAAAAAAATTTTCGCATAATCACTAGGAAATGTGTGCACTGTGTAGGGTGTACTGCATTGTGTTGTGTGCACTCGGCAGACTCAACGCTTGCAGACAGGTCTGTGTCTCCACGACATAAATGCGATAATGATGTCGAAGAAGTGAAAGGTCTCTAATGGTTCTGTTCCTAAGTACAGGAGTGAATAGAGATGACTTTCGCATGGATGCAGAAAGGTGCCGATGGACAAGTGTGCAAACTGTGGCACCACTGCAGCGAAAGTGTGCAATCGCACAATCACAAGCCATGAAAATTCGGAGAAGCATAAGTAATGGGCTTCAACACAATATCAAAATAGACGTAATCTCACTTTTGAAAAAGTTTCTTATAATATTCTTGTAATTTATATGTTTCTCTGTGACAAAGAAATGACAATACCACAAATAAAGTTTGGCTCGTTTTTCTGGCCCTTAACAAAATTGGTTTGGAATTTTTCCGGCCTCTTTTTAGCACTTTTTGGGTTTTTGTTGAAATTTTCATCCGGCAACTTTGGGGCAAGTTGCCAAATTTGAAAGGGAATTGTTTTACTGTTGGTCTTTATTGCGGAACAATAACATGGCAGCAAATCTTCTAATGTTTACTTCAAATTACAATATTAGGTGTTTTGCTGCATGTGACTGTTGGACGCAGACATCTTGGCAGGTAATGCAGCGCGACAGTGACTGCTGATAGCGGTAAGCAGGGACGCCGGAGAGCGGTGGCCTTGCCCCCTGACCTTTCAAAAGAGGGACAGTGGGAGCAAAGGTGTCTTTTCCATAACAGCATCATAGACACTTTTATGGTTTATCAAGATCGAATTGAAACAAATTTTCTACAGTTTATTTTATTATTTTTGAGCTCAACATTGTTGTTGAACAGTAGCAGGCAAAGTTGGTAACGACTTTTTTGTTTTTCATAAGTTTCCATTGCCCTCAACTTTTTTACTACCCCCCCCTGCCCTACCGATGTTCCGGCGTCCCTGCGTGGGTGTCACGCCGGCACTACACCAGCAGTTTCGATTGAAAGTGTACGTTTACGTAGGCTAGTAGTAGGCGAAGCGCAGGGCCCTTTTGGCGCTGGGCCCGTTTGGAAGCAGACGTGTTTCTACAAGAAGTTCTATTGAAGCTGTATATTAGAAACCAGATTGGGATTATCATTGAGGTAATGTGAACTCCACAAAAGTCTATCTGTGTTTCGGTTTTGCTGATGTAACACAAAATGTGAATATGCGCAGTTCCAAAAACCAGAGACTTCAGCAAACTGTTGAGGCTGCTATTCGCGACCCCAAGACCACACCTCCGCGACCCACGGGTTGGGAACCACTGCACTAGAGACTGTGTACACTATGTTAACGTTGTTAATATGCCACAACCTAAACTTCCCATGTGCAAGAAACTCGTTTTTTTTGTTTTTTTCAGAACAATTAAAAAGGAAATCAATTTGCAATGCACTGATGGTGATAACAGGAGTTACCAAAAAGTCTGCAAAATGTCGTTTATATCGTTTTCTTTGGCCGTGATTTTCGTTATAAGGCTATTCAGCACTTCCTTTTTTCGTGTACCAAAGCAAAAGAAAGTGAAAAGCAAAATTATCAATAACATGCCAAACACCTGATTTGAACACCTGGCGATACCTGTCCTCACTCGTTACAGCTTCTCTGTTGCAATAGCAGCGCTACTCTATTTATTGTTGCTTCTTTTGAGCTACCCTGTCGCAGGTAACATCTGCCCAGCAAAAATGGCTTAAAACGTGAAGAAACATATGGACTGTGGAGTTCACTTCAGGACCAAGCGAACCATGAATCAACAAGAGATACGAAAGCCTTGTGAGCCACAAAAGTTTTTCCCAACATGTTTTACCGAGCAATGAGCAGCTGAAACCGAATGGGCTTGACATTTGAATATGAAGCCAGTTTGTTGTCGATATGAACTATATGTCACTACACTCGTTAACGTATTTTTCAAAACACTGCACTGATACAAGTTTTTGCAGCTCCAACCCATCAGCCTATTGGATACTGTAGATGACAGCAGAACGCTGATACGTAATGTGGTTGAAGCAAGCGGCTGAGTGAAGAGATAAATACACACAACGGTATTTGGTTCATGCACAAATTTTACGAGCACATCCACCACCTTTTATGTGCAAGCATGAAGACCAAGAGAAATTTCTTTGCACGGAAAAATACATTATTTGCAGTACTGTGAAAATCGATTTACAAAGACTTGACATTTTTGTGAAAAACTCAAAATAGTACGATAGTTCACACTCAACAGCGATAACGTTTTTCACAAAAAAGTTTGTTGGCATTTTCAATTCAACCTGTTTTCAAAAAAATTTATGGATTCTTATTTTTCGACAAAACTATACGTTCGCAGTGGATCTACTTCAGCAATATTAACTCACAATGAAATATTTCTTTCTCAATAAAGAGAATAATCCAACTTAGTTTTTCTTATGAGTAAACATAGCTCATTTACTGCGCAGACATCCTGAGATTCTTTAAATCAAATAGGTACACTTTACCAGTTATCTATCGTTTAACTGAATGCTTAGTAAAAGCTTGAAAATACTTATGAAAGCAGTATCCACAAACACAGAAAGCGTATTTTTAAAAGCTTCAATCGACAAAGGAACATTGCAAAACATGGAATCACACAAAAGCAATTCGAAACAAACGTTCAGCATCGAAGCTTATGAGTGTATGAAACGCAGACAGGTTTTTGAAACCGAGGACTGGACAATGGTGAAACAAATAAATCCACCCTTCAACGAAATAAACGATCAATTAATTTTTAGTAGGATGTGACAAAAGGATGAAATCTGCGGCTCATGTATTTTTACGAACTTTTTCATGGTGATTTTGTCATGAAAAAAAACCGCAGCGTTCGGGTCAGTGCCAACTACAATAAGTTCGGAACAGAGTAAGTCGGGCCGGGATTTCGGGTCAGGCCGGTTCGGGTTTAGTTTATCAAAATGTTTCGGGCCGATTTCGCGCCTGCATACAAAAGTTTGTTACGCCATTCGAAGTAACGATTTTTTTCTTTCTTGAAGTACATTTGTTCTGCTCACTGTGGTGACTTCTGTGAGCGAAGTGATTGTGATTTTTCTTCAGCTATTTCTATTTGCTGCCTTCTTTTCTTCTCTGCTCGGATTAGTGTCACACTCTTTTTCAGAAAGTAACAGCGGTGAGGAAATTAGGACGCGATGGCATTGCGTCGAAAAGATCAATCACTTACGCGAATCTTCGCTTGTGTTGGCCTACAATCCTACAAACAAACAATGGCCTACAAACGAAACAATGGCCTACAATCCAGCTTTTCATGGCTATAGTGGTACTCTGAATAGTTCCTTTTATGCCTATAGCCCCATCGTGGATAGTTTCGTGATAGTTTGTTTTTATGTTGAGAAACATCACATTCCGCAGTGTTAGCATTGACCAACAAGCTGAGTTTGTGCTTGTTTGAGTTAATGTTTTGGTCAGGGTAATTGCTAATTTGGTTGTGATAAAAACGTGTACCGGCAGCTACACCTGCACAGTACGTTTTTGATACCCGGAAGTTGTGCATATCTTGACTCACTCGGTAAATTTGCCTTTCGGGTTAAATGGGACTTCAAAAATAAATGTCAGGTTCGGGCGGGATTCGGGTTTCAAACTGAGACCCAATTACAACTCTGGTTCGGAAGATAACATGAGCAGCAAATCTCTTTACACTTGAGGTAACATTACCGCGTTTCATAAGTTTACAGCTTTTGGAGCTTTACGTAGATCCCGTCCTTTGACTGGAGAGTGAGCCGAGCTTCCATTTCAGGCTTTGGAGTATCTTCATCCAAGTACAGACGGTATCTTCTTAAAGTTTGAGCGAGAACAACCTTCATTTCGTTCATGGCAAAATTTTGTCCGATGCAGTTTCTGCAAAAAGTCATGTGTGACCAAAGTCATGTACATTAACAAAAACGCAGATTACGAATACCTAACGTGCGAAGACTAAATACATCTAGGCAAACAAAAGAAGTAAATTATTCATCAGCTAAACAGAAAACGTCATTGCAGTTTGAAACAAACTTTTTGGGTTGGTATGAGCGTTGTATTACCATTACATTGTTCTCAAGCCTGTGGAAACGCCACAAAACTCATTGTGTGAAGACCTAACTCCATTACAGCACAAAGTGACGTATGAAAAAGCGACGGTTGTGTTTTAGCAGTTCAAGGAAAATAAACATTGTTCGCAAATCCTATGCGAAGATAGACCGCTATACAAAAACATTCACTGACAAGGTGTGAAACGTGCTTTACAGGTTTCGGTAAGACTGATCCCGAATCGGTAAAGTGCTTTCCGATTGCTTTGCAACATTTTGAGAAGACAAGTTGTCTTCTGTGACGTAACAACGTTGCTGATGCGCATATTTCTGACCTGGATCCTGCGGAGAATGGAAGAAACGCGTGCGGCGAACGCTTTGACATGTTGTCCTTGGTGAACCTCTCAGGATCAAATTTCTGTAACAGCGTTAATGGTATGAATACCAGTGAAAACTTGCATTTTAATGGAAGACTAATATTAATTTGACAAAAACCACAAAGATAATATTCGCAAGTAGTCCCGGATTTAACCTATAGGCTATATAGGCTTACGCTTAGTGCCTCAAGATCCAAGGGGACCTCAAACAAACTCTGGTATGCATAGAGTCAATGGCCGGTGTATGATCGTTTACAGCACATTAAACTTCGTCAAAAATTTATGTCTTAACTTTCGTGGTGATAACACCAGAGCCTTCCCACGAGTTTCCATGAATCTCAATATGACGGTTGGTCAAGCCGCATGCCAACTGTTTTGTTTATATACTGAAAGCACGATGGCTGCGTCCTGCGTTTGCTGAATTGTACCGATTGTGACGTATGACTCTATCAAAAGAACTTGTGGCTGTTCATGTTTGAAATGCACCTGATCAGTGGCATAACTGACGGGTGGCAGGGGTACGAGCCAACACCACCCCTGTCAAGCTAAATCTAAAAGCCGTGCCCCTACTTAGCTTGCATTGGGTATGTACTATTCTTTTGGTTTCAGTAGATTGTTGTTTTTTTTGCGTTTTTCGAGGGCTTTCGGGTGATTTAGGGTTTTTGTACAGCCGTTCAAATACCGGATTTACTATTGTTTCTCGACTATTTTCTGAGTGTTAGCCAGTGGGCTCCCGTCAGCTAAGTTTCCCCTTGCTCAAACCTCGGCTACGTTACTGCACCTGATCAAAGCAAGGTTGTATTGCAGATAAGAGCTATGTCTAGGGCTAGCACCAGTATCATACAATAAAAGCATAGTTGTTTCTTAGGTGATTGAGCAACACAGTAGTTTTGTCAGCGTTATATCGCGTGAAGCTCGATTGGTATTTTTAGATGTGATTATCTTCCATTTGAAAGTTCTCCAGTAAAAAAGAGGTCGCAATATTCCAGGAGAGGTTGTCCACACTAAGCATTTGGTACAATAAAAGTGACAAACTTAGGTAAACAAATTGTAATGAATTCTTAGATAATTTTGTTATGAACAAGGCAGGACAAAACCTTTTCAACTGTTTACTGTGGTATGTTCAGCTTACTTGATTCGATGATTGTAGCTTCTTATTTCTTTGTACGTATTTCAATGACAGCATAAGCGAAATTTAAATCAGTCCAGTGGGCATTGGTGAGCTCAGCCCTTCCAAATTTAAATATGAAACGCTATAAATCAGTAAAGATTTTACCAAATTTTCGAAATGTCAAGACCCCTTGCTCAAATTCAAACCCCCTATTCAAGACTTTCTTGCGACGGTTCTGGTTTTTGTACTTCCACATCTTTTCACGCGACAGTTTAGTTGCGTTCGATTCTCACCAGTCTGAAAAAGTAAGAAACACGCGAATCGTTAATCTAACAGGTACAACCATCTGGGTGTGTTTTACGTGACGTATTTTGATTGTGTGTGTGAGATTTTCACAGCCGTGTTAAGCGAGTTGCAACGTGCTTCTCACGTTGTGCTTTAAAGTCTTTATGCCGCCACACATACTATATAGGTGCAGTGTGTTTGTTTTTTTGAACACAGATAAGAAAAAAAAGATGCGATTCTTATAAAAAACGTAGACCATGTGTTTTGTCAAATATTTCAATTGTGGCGATTTAGGTTGGTTTGCCTGTGGCAGTTAACAATCCTGTTCCCGCCAGCAAACTAAGATTTCAACAAATCCGTGCAATTGAACACTTTTGCGTCGAAGGCAGCAACAAACGCAGTGATCGTGGGCACTCCAGTAATGATTTAAAATTTTTTACTGACCCTACTTTCACAGTGTCATTTTCGGATTTTCGTAAATTGATTAACGCTTTCTATTTTTTTCTTGCAACAATGGGAGAGGGGGCCTCACAAGTGAGTTAGCCTAGGGCCTCGCATCAGTTAAATCCGGCCCTGTCCGCAAGTTATGAACACCCGAAAAGAAATTTCAGGTGCAACTGATCTGAACGAATCACTGGCAACGCTGGATAGTTTTCCACACATCCGAGCAAAACTTAGCAGCTGCGAAAATTTCAATCAAGTTGATGTGTCTGCATGAAACTTATAGTTAAATCAATAGGTTGAGAGCTCCAAACCAAGTGCCTTACATTGCCTTTCGTTCAAACAAATAGCTTGTTGGCAGTGGCGTGCAGAGGTCTGGTGATGCCCGAGGCGATTGCTTGATTGGATGCCCCCCTACCAAATTCTAGTGTTCAACAGTGGCGTATGGTGGTCATTGCTACTGGATATACGCTGTTGATGACGTCACAATATGACGTCATATTCAGGTTTGCAACCAACGATTTGGCGAAGTTTGTTGATACAACATGCACAGTCAGGGACCCCGGAGCAGCGGTAGGGAAGGGGAAACAGTAAAACAGTTCAGGGCAGTGGAAACCTTTAAAAAACAAAAAAGTCGTTACGTATTATGTTGTTTCTGTTCATCAACAATGTTGACCTCAAAAACAGTAACAGAAATTATAGAAAATTATTCTATGAATTTTCTGGGTGCTTGAAAAGCTGCAATGACTGTGATTCAAGTCGAATTACCTATGATACTGTTATGAACAGCAGTGGTGTTGGATCTGGGTGTGCAAGCGCATCCCCAAAAGTTTTGACTTGCTGAAAATCTGGGCAACATCCCTGAAAATCCGCGTAGAAATACTGCAAAAATATCCGGCAACGCGTTAAAAGAGGAGAGTAGAACACACTCAGTGGTACGTCACCGCAGTTCACAACTGCAAAAATACAAGGCTGCGCGAATGTCTCGTCGAATATCAGTCGATCAGAAAGTAGGCGGTCGGGATGGCGGACACCCAGGGTTGACAGTTTGAAACTTGTAAATTACACAGCAATTGAGGATGCGCATAAGTACGCAAGAAAATTTGCGTTTTTTATTATGTGGCTGTTATATGTACAATTAATAAGTGGAAAGAACAGATACGGGCTTGTGTGATCGATTGTGATCAATCCGCCTGAACTGCCAATTGATGACGAAACTAGAAACGAAGGCCATATTGCAAGCACAGGTGTGCGACTGTATTAGCACAAAAAACGAAACGGGAAACCGGTGATGCATTATAAAATCAGCTAAGTCAAGCACGATGAAATTGGACAGTTTTGAAATTTGACTCAGAAAATCAATTTTAAACGTTCATAATTATCTTCAGTGTTGATGTAATTGGACTCAACCAAAACAATCACCCGTTTTGAAAAACCTACTTAAAAAAACAACAAAACCCACCAAAATCCCGCTCTTGACTTTTCCTTTGAAAAATGAACTATGAAGTAAAAAGTGAAATAAGTAGCACACTTGTACAGTTAACTGCAAATTTGTTTTAATGAAAGAGAACGAACAGCTACGAAATTTGAAAGACTTGAAAAAAACAGAAGAATCATTCTAACAGTTAGTAAATTCTGCTGGTTATCTTCTCTCAGCTCTGTAAAATCGGTATATTTTATTCAGTTTTTCTCCCTTCTCTGCATCCAACCTGTTTCTGGTGTTGGACCATGCCAAACCATATGTTGAAAAAAATACACTGTATAGATGTTGAACTATCAGGACATGTACATAAACTTGACATGAAACTGCAGAGTTTGTGTGGAAGTGGCTTTTCTCTGTTTGCTATACGCAATCTTGCTAAGCTTTACCACGTTGGAGTGAATTGACCAACAACCCTTTGGGAAAACAAAGATGGGGTACATTTCTTTACCCTTAAATTAGAATGCCATAACAGCTATAACAATATATTATTGTGTGATTCTACAAATGGTGATATTGGATAGTGCAATAAAAACAATTCAGAATAGGGTTTTTGTGTTTTCTTGAAGGAAGAACAAAAAACTGTTTCTTTACAAAAAAACAAAACAACGGATTTATAAAAACAGGAGGGTTGGATTAAAAAAAAACGTCTTTTTCTCAACCCTGACTATCCTTCAATTCTTTTTTTGTGATTTTCCATTGATCGCACGATCTGGAACAAGTCACGTCACTATCGGTTTGATTGGGTGTGCGCCGCACACCTAGAGTAAAGACCCTGGAATGCAGAAGCTGAGAATTACTAGTATTTGAATACGTAAAAATTAGTGTTGACAACAAAACAAGTTTCAAAAAATTAAATCCATTCAGCATGTATTAGTAGACTTACAATAGAGAAAATCTTCTACTTACAACATTTAAATATTTGTAATTTCACTCTTTGGATGCCCCCCTGTTTTGGATGCCCGGGGCCGGCGCCCCGTTCGCCCCACCCTCTGCACGCCACTGCTTGTTGGTGACAGGTCTGACACGCCTTGCCTTACGAAAACGAACAAGCAGAAAAAACACAGTAACCGTTTCAGGGGATCAGTTGAGAATGATCGCACCCATAGAATGGCGTCTCTTTGTATAAATACGGTCTTTTTTGGTGTTCATGGAAATTGAATCGGAGATTGAAAAGACACTCGCTAACTAGGGGTCTCAAACACGCGGCCCGCGAGGGCATTTTGTGCGACTCTCGATGCGTTTCTGGAATTTTCATGTAATCAAGATCTAATTCATTCGCCGGTGTTTAAAAGTTCTCGGTCAGCGAGTGAACAAGTTCCTTTAAAAAAAACGTAGAGACGGCTAGAAATGACTTGCCTATAACTTACGACGAAATTTTCAGGAAATAAGATGAAAAAGGTGTTCCGGGTAAGGTTCATATACCGCCCATTGTTGCGTCAGCGTCATTATGCGGCCCTCGGGTTACTCTGTAGGTACTAATTTGGCCCTCGGAGCAGATTGAATTTGAGACCCCTGGTCTAACTAAACAATGTTTCACACCTCGTTGAACTGCAGAATTCACCAGTCGGGTAAATTTCTATTACCGAACAGATCTGCCAGATGAAGGCTCTACTGACAGGCTCATTGTGGAAGTGGCCAGAAATACAGGCATTTGGTAACATCGTGTAGGGTTCTCAACGTAAGCACATGTAAATGAATTAGTAGTCCTACCTCAGAAAGAGAGTGTCTTCCTGTCATTGGAAACGCTGCGTGTTCGATCCATAGCCTTAATAAAATCCACGTAGTGCTCCTTGGGTAAGAGCATTACCCGCAGTTACCCAAGCAAGAACCAACCGTCAGTCCTCTTCCCTCCACCAGTCACTGTCACTCAGTTATTACAAGCAAGAGCCATATTCTTAAGTACCTAAAGTCTGCCTACCTCAGGATTTTCCCAAACAGCCTCATTTCGATGCAAGATGAAAAAGGAAGGGCCCATTATGGTGTCTTTCGGAACAACTGTCTTGTATTGTTTGTTGAGATCGCTTTTTATTGTCAAGTCTTTGTCAAGCTTGCGAGTGGAGTTCAACACAGGAGGATAGAGACGCAGGCTTTCTTTGATGAACATCGTCAGGTACTCGAAGCGAGAAATGTCTTGCCTTAACGAAGTAGCACAAACTTGACTTATCTACAAACGGCGTTTATCCAAATATAACTGCATTTCAAACGGATATTTTCTAACAATAGGAAAGGTTAAATAAGAAATACGGCGAAAGCACTGGAGCAGTTTCATCTGATTTCATTCATGAAATATGATTGAAGACAAAGACTTAAAACACGACAAAACTAAACGTTAACCGCGTAACATGTTCCTATTCGGAAAGGTTGACACAAAATATTGACAAGCGTGAAGGTCGATTTCGTACCGTCTATCAGTTACCTTTGAAATGAAAAAAACTCACGTCAAAACACAATGAGCAAATGTTTCCAAACGCTTCACCGGATGGGACTATAACCGGTATTCATTCATTCGTCCTCATCCCAATTTTCCACTGTGGGGATCGGCGGAGTCAGCAGCCCTAGGAGGACTGGCAACATTGCACGGTTCTGGCCACAGTGTATGTTGAAGACCCTGTTCTGAGAAAGTTATGGCCGTCAAAGTGCCGTTCTCCGCAACACTCCCTAATGCTTTTTACGAGGACGCGGTCGCTTCTTAAAGGTCGATAAAAGATACGTGGACGTCTTTGGCTACTTCCAAGGATTCTCGAAAGTTTGCTGAAGAGTGAAAATTTATTATGTGGTGCTACGGCTGGGACGAAAATCACACTGGCTGTCCTCCAGCTTTGGATCTATTATTTAACGGCAACTTTTTTCAAGATACCGCACATATTGTTTCCTACGAAGCTCCGGAAAGAGAGAGATGTCCCGGTAGTTAGTGTGTTTTCCTCAATCTCCCTTCTTGTGTGCAGAGGTCTGGTGATGCCTGGGGTGACTGCTTGATTGTATGCCCGGGGCGACTGCTTGCCCCACTGCTAAAATCTAACAGTGACCGGTGGCGCATGGTGGTTAATGTACTGGATATATACTGTTTGTGACGCCAAAATATGACGTCATATTTGCGTCTGCAAACCAACGTTTTGGCGAAGTTTGTTGACATAACATGCATATTATTCTACACACACTTTCCTTACTTGTTGTGTCACGGTAATGAACATAAATTATCAGCACTCCAAGTTAGGAGACCGGAGCAAAACACAGCATTCAACGCTAAGACAGAGCGGTTCATGACTGCAAAAATATCCGGCAACGCGTTAAAACCAGGGAGTAGAACACACTCAGTGTCACGTCAGCGCAGTTCACAACTGCAAAAATATAAGCCCTCGGGTTACTTTAGAAGTCCTCATTTGACCCCAGAGCAATTTGAGTTTGACACCGCTGTTTTATACCCATCGTACACTTCCACAATAGAGTTGTAAGTCGGGCCGGGCTTCCGGCTTAAGTTGGTCAAAATGTTTCGGGCCGATTTCTGGACTACATAGAAAACTTTTTCGCAATGAAGGACACTTTCGTCGCCAGTTACTGTTGAAGCAATCGAGCTGATTAAATCTGCAATAAAATGATTGATGGTGAACTATTTAGTCATGTTTACTTTGCCACACCACCAATATCCTGCAGTTAGGTATATCTTGACTCACTTGGTGAATTGGGCTTTTGGGCCTAAATCGGGCTTCAAAATTAAATGTCGGGATCGGGCTGGATTTGGGCTTCAAAATGAGACCCGTGCACAACTCTGTTCTGCAGTGTCAGATTTAGAGCCACGTCGTTTGGTCGAAGAGATGCCGACAACATCCGGGGAATATCGTTTGGCTTTCTCGACCAGCCCGTGTTCTTTTCCTTCGAGTTCAGTAGTATTCCAGTTTCCAATTACAGTACTAACTTGTGACGAGATTGCCGTTTACACGTGACTTTCAAGTCTAGTAGAGTAAAAGCGCTCGGCACTGCCCCATTCTCCCCTCTCTCCGGATGCGTAACGAACGCTACATCGATAAAACTTTAACGGTAAACAGATGAATTTATCGATGCCAATAAAAGCACATCGAATTCTACAACCAGAAAGGATTCATGTTTGAAAAGTTGCGAAGGAAGCCCTAAGCAAGTCAATACATCAGACTTCATGAAGCGACAGCCATTTTATCCAAGCAACGTTCAACTCGCTATGCTCGAGAATCAGCCATAGCGAGTTGGACGTTGCGTGAATAAATGTCTGTACAGAAGAGCTTATCTCTAGCCCAGGCCCGTAACAAGGGGGGAAACAAGGCAATTACCCCCGAACGTTTCAAAAGCATTTTTGAAAGCGCTAAAAATATTCAGATGTTAGGTGAAACAACAAGTTGCAATCGCTTTGCCACCCGAATCTATCAGCTGGTTGCTGCCCTGTTGTACCCTTATTTCTCGTCACTTACCATTCAACCAAATCCTTCTCTTGCAAAACGCTGATAACCTCCTCGCGGCATCTTTCTTGGAATGCGGGAAATTTGGCGAGGTTGTACATCGCCCAGGATAAACCTGGCATATATATCGCGAATTGAATCAATTCCAATATTGCAAAAATTCAACAGTTTTCTTCTTGCAAGTTGTGTCAAAAAACTGTATCTGAATGTGTAGTGCTGCAGAGAGATTGCAGTGTGAGTGTTAAGTCTCATGAGGCCAACACAAAAACTTAAAATCGTAGAGAAGTTACGCAGAAGTTAGCACACCTGGCGACACAATCAGTTTGAAGTTAGCACATCTGGCGACACAATAAGTTTGAATATAAGGAATTTGATATCCAGCGTCTTTTTTCTCATTATTTGCAAAAATGAAAAATGTGCTTTCCTGTGTCTACCTGGTAAAGACTTACGTCATATATTACTGCATACGCCAGAACGAAAATTGTACTGGACAATATACAACGTCTGAAAGACGAAAAAGATATTTCAACGCAATACAAAAGATGGGTACCTTAAACAGACCCGCAAGTGTCGGCTTTTACACTGCTCATTCACTATCTCAAACAAATTATTTTTTCAAATTAACTGAAAAACTTCGAAAGCACGATTTTTTGATATTGCCCAATGTCAACATGAAAAGGAATTTCGTTTCATTCTATTGCCACGACGACATACAAGCGTTTATTATGACATAAAAGTGAAAGATCAAGCAAACACTATTTGTTCATTTAAGTGTGCTTCGCGCCGATGGTGCAGAGCACACAACAAATCAGTCACTGCAATGCAAGCAACCCTAGCAGTTTTGCACACAAATACATATAAAATCAATCATCATATGCATGCAACCTGAAATATTTGCATGTAATATAAAAAAAACTAACGGAAATGAAAAACAATATATAAAGTCAGTTGCAACAACAACACATCAATTGTAGCTTCGACATTACATAAACATGTTTTACATAAAAATATTTTATGAGGCATCTACATTAAATCGTTCAAATGCGGCAAATGCAACATATTAATTTCATTGAAAAGCATTATTTTCCTCGATCATGACTGCATTTTAGGATTTGGATGCAGTGCATTAAACTTCCTTGGATGCTCAGGCTTCTAACCAAAGGCTCTCGTGATACGAAGAACAAGGTCTTATTTCAATCTTCTACAAACAAACTAATATTTGCACTTGCTCGCCTCATTCTTAAAACGCGAAAAGTTTATTTACGAATCAAATCTGCTGTTTCACCGGAAACAAATTTCTTTATTTCAGGAGAAAAGTGAACTGCTGCACAGCATCAGGTGATTGGTTACAGCAGAGTATGTTGAGGGATTTACACAACATCAGTAATTCGGATTCAAACATCAGTTTTACCGCTTTGTGTTGTGTCGTGTCCACCAAACAGGAAGGTGTCGACTTCATCCTTTATTTCACGCTCACTCAGACCTTTACCATCCTCGTCCTGATAATATGTAAAGTTTAAGATGAAACGACTCTTGCAAATTTGTCCAACAAAAAACGCTTGACTGAGTGATTAACTAACGAAAAAGAGCTCATTCTCTGGTTTTCAGTAGCGGTAATTATTTTAATACTGATTTCTTTATGCTATTGCTTCTCTTATCTTTTTTCAGGAAATCGCCGTTTTTGTCAAAACCTGCTCAGGTGTATTTTTGCCTGCGGGGGGAAATCGTTTTTTCAACTTAATGCAGGTACACTTAGAATGACAGTTTTAGGTTCATTCTTCCAGTAGCTGATTTTTGCTATGCAGTCAATAGATCAGTCCTCTCCATGCATGGGCGAATTCGGCATTTTTGATGCAGATAGGAAATAAAGCCAAGCCCGTACCCAGGTTTTAAGGTTTGGGGGGAAATACAGTTTCAGGGAGAAATATTTTTGTTTTTATCACATGTTTAAACCAAACGTTTCTTAACACAACCAAATTTGGGGAGTACTTTCCCCGGATCCTCCCAGTTGCTGCTGAAACTCAGCTTTTTCTCAAATGCTTTCGATCATGGAATGGTTGCTCATTGTCTGCCCCGAGATCTAGTGCAGCGAAGCAGTGGACTTCAAAAACTGGCTCAAACCAAGAAAAGGAAAAAAGATCATCTTCTGAAGATAACATTACGTCGCTCTGCGGAGAATGAACTAAACTACATAAAAAAATACTTGTGATGGAAATGAACAAACTTAACGACTTAAAAATCACCCGTGTTTGCAGAAGAATATCGATAAAGTCCATTCGCTTCTTTCTTCCATAAGATTCGTTACTTGGTGAGTCGTCATCCAGTGAATGGTCTTTATTTTCACTCTCGTTTTGCAACATTTGGCGACGTTCGGAAATGACCTTAGGAAAAACTAAACATGAACTGCTTGCGACAACGATGAAGCATTGAATCTGCGGTTAAATCTATCGTGAGAGCACAATTTCGAAACATTAACGGTGATTCAAACGATTTACAAAGATTTTGTTTCCTTTTAAGTTGAAAAAAGGGTGATAGGAAATTAAGTTTATCAACATTCCAACAAAGCAAAGTTGCAAAGTTACCGGAAAATTTCTACGCCAGGCCACAATATTATTTCAAAGCCGAGGCTGCTTGCCACATTGATCATTGATATCCATCTTTGAAGTGATTTTGAGCCCATTCAGCAGAGTCCGGTACAGACTACTAGTGATTAGACTCTAACACCGACATTTCAGAATGCCATACATGCAGGTTTGTCTCTAGTCAAAAGGCGTTTGCTTTACGAAACGCAACATGATCATTCCAACGCCAAAGTGGTTTTGTTTTTCACTGTACTAGCACGAAAATTGTGCGGATACACACGCATCCGCCCCACAAGCGCAAATTTTGGGTGAACAGCAGGTCACTTGCGATTGCCCATATTGATAAACATGACAGGTTCACTCCATATCCGATCGAATCAGTGGCGCATCTAGCCTGGAAAACAGGGGTCTGTCACGGAAGGGCAGCTTTTTGATATAACTTTTCAGCATAAAACTACACTTTCTCTTAAGACTAGAAATCTACCGATGAACTTCGCGGTGTTATCAAAGTATTACATTAGAAAAATTCTGCCGATATACAGTATATCAGCTATATTTGCTTATAAAAGCCGCTACGCTAGTTTTCTGCACGGAGTGTTCGGAAACCCGAGTTGCTACTTCGTCTACGATTAACGCAAATTCTCTGTGCTGTTCCTTATGACACGCAGCCCTCCGACTGCATCAAGTGGTGCGTAATATTCAGACCACTCCGCAATCATCCCAATAAACCGGTCTATGATGTAACATTCGCTCCCGTGTTTTGTGCGGTAAGCAGATGGCTGCCCGTGAACAAATGCAGTAAATGCCTACGTGGTTTTTGACTATCTTAGTGGCCCAGGTTTGCGCAGAATTCCATGTTATACGCTTCTTCATCGCAC
>Ga0210059_1007006_pt1 | contig 17990 bp, 12 predicted proteins | sample Ectturendosymbi2_FD_188042 | JGI IMG/M metagenome (GOLD analysis project Ga0210059, IMG submission 188042) | Ecteinascidia turbinata endosymbiont from Florida, USA - Sample 2 (SPAdes) (version 2) | ecosystem: Host-associated > Tunicates > Ascidians > Unclassified | place: Key West, Florida... | reverse complement strand
GCATTCAATACAGTTATAGCCTGTCTACGCACTGTGGTTGTTGCCCAACGTTCAATGCAATATACCAGGGTTCCGCAAATAGTGGGTCGCGGCCCAAATTTGGGTCGCGAGACCTTACACTCTGGGTCACGAAATAATTTAAATTTACATTCCAAATTTGCCATTCTCATTAAATGCGACAATTCTGGCCTACCGTTTCATGTGCTAAGTTTTATAAAATTTTGTGCACGAAAATTGCTATTGCCAGTAGTAGGCCTAGTCCTAAAATTTATATCTAATTATAGAGTATTTTCCACAAAATTATATGCTCACAAAATGCTTGGGTCGTGAGAATTTAGAACTAATTTTGGGGCGCTCCAAAAAGTATTTGGGGGCCCCTGCAATATACAGACTATGCGTGCAACAGGAAAAAACACATTACAGGCGCTTGTGACATCGTGGAAGAACGGTATGGGATCTTATTCACGACACAGAGGAAAAGAACAGGGCATAAAGCCTGTTACGATACGCTGGTAGTTCAGCTACCTCAGTTAGAAATACTAACTTCGCAGTGAAGATTGTCGTCCTTGAGTGTTGTGAGAAAACAGTGGCCTCGTACCTGAGATTACGGATATCGTCAAGTCAGGAAAAACGCAGCGGAAATACAAAAGTGGAGTGGCTAAAAGAAAATTGAGACTAGATCAAGAAAATCGCGATGGTCAAATTAAGAAAAATATGCCATGTCTGCTGACATAGGTTTGAGACAAGCTTGATCTCTAACATTTAACGTAATTACTAAGAAGCCATCACTGGATAAGAATGAACGCAACGAACTCATAATGACGTCAAGGTCTACTTATCAAATCACTGTAGCTGTAAATGAAAGCAATGCCAATGTTAATGTTTCACAGCTATCAACAACGTTTTAATCATTTGTCACTGATGAGTATTGAGAGCGAACTAATACGGAAACAAAATTTTGACAAGCTGATACATGAATTTGCTTGCAAAAAAGCACGAAGAGTACTATTATAGTTTGAGTGTCTAACATGGTGGGAAAATCTGAGAACTTTTTCGCATCCCTGAGTGTATGATAAGAAATATGGTTTCATTTTCGCATTGCATATCTCCGCTTTTCATTTGATGTTGCAGAGTGTGTTATTTCGCTGATGAATACGAGTATTATGGAGACAGCACCATGCGACATATTGGCTTTTATTGAAAAGATGGGGGCCCTCAAACAATTATGCCTCAGGGCCCCTAAAAGCCTCATCTGGCACTGCTCTCACCCCGCGCGTGACGAGCCTCGTGTTTTAAAAAGGCGTATACCCCCATCGCGCTTGAGGTGCGTTCGATCAACCAATCTGCGCTGCACTCACGAAAAACCACACTGCGGGAAGAAAGCCTGCAGCCGCTACAACAGCAAAGGCATGGGGGTCCAAAAATTCTCGGATGCTGCAGCATTTTGCATCAAAAAAAGTATATCCATGCCCCAAAAAGCAAATTTTTCGAAAATATTTACAATTTAACTTCACTAAGTAATGAAAAGACACATCTAAGGCTATCATCACCCCATTTATACCAAAAAAACTTCAAATTGACATTTTTAAAATGATAGCAATTCCGGCAAATTAAAACCACGGATTTGATAATATAGAGCAGCAAACATTCACGATTCTGTACATTTAACATTGCAAGAACTCCTCTTACTAATCTTCAAAAAGCTACCATTCCAACAAAATTCCCTAATTCACACGAAGTTCGGGGCAACAAAAGTTGTGATAATCGACAGAACCAGTCTAGCAAAAGGAATATATAGTGAACGAGAATAATTATAACATTGATTTACCACATGATTACCCACAGCAAGATACAAACCAAATCAAAGGTCGTGATCAAATACAGAGATGAATAATTTTGTCAGTACAGGTTCTCAAATCATGAGGCAATACATTCAATTCAGGAATTCCAATTTCTAGAAGGTAAATAAGCCAATTAAACGGTTTAGCGCCGATGAAGACAAAACATGAATCAGTTTCTGAAATAAAATTTTGTTTTCGTGCTTGAAATCATTTTTACCGTTAACCAACCTTTTAGATTTCAAATTGCCATAATTTTTTCTTATTATTATTTCTGTTTGAAATCTGGTAGGTTGTTGTAGGACGTGGATGTGAATATATTTTGCAAGTTTCAGATTTTTTTCTGTTCGGAATCGGAGATTGAATTATTTTTATTTGCGAAAAAAACCCTTAAAAGTCACGAAATTCCTCTCTGAAACCCCTAAAAAACGTGCACAATTTTTTTGTAATTTTTTTTACAATTTGTGGGTCTTGGCCTACATTTTTCATGTAGAATGACTTTTTCTAACATGTATGTATATTTTTTTACACGTTTTTTAACATACCCACTACTTTTTGACTACGCCGCTTTTTAGGTTTGTCCCCGGTTTGAGGTCCTAAATGACGTCACAAATTCATTGCTAATACCTCAAAGATGCGCGGTGAAAATACCTGTTTTACAATACTTCGCGGGTGGACATAACTTTAGCGGTTCGCGGTTTATCGCAAAAAACAAGGTGCAATGTCGATATATCGGCTGCTGCGGTCGCTAAAGAGTTTTAACCAAAATATCTGGGGGTTGTACTTCAGCCATTGCTGCCCCGCCACCTCTATGACTAACAAGATCGTTTAACTTAGTTGGTTTTTAACACTCACTATATTTTCTTTAGTTATGAAGAGGTCGTCAGTTCGTTGTTATCATATACTAGCCTAGCGATTCACCACTCAGTTGTTTTCTTGTGCTATTTTAGTCTTCCCTTAGCACTTGCGTGTTATGAGAAACTGAAGATGATTCCACATCAAGTACGTTTTTTTCTTGATCACAGCCTGTACCAGATTTGTGTGTGAAAGCGCTCTCTGAGAAAACAACCGTCCATCTTCTCAAGGAACAATAAGAAAGACACACGTGAATTTGTTGGACACATTTCTATTTTGTTTATTGTTATGAATAAAACAAAACATGAATCTGTCAACAGCAGTAAGCACTTCAACAGTTTTATGCCAATTTTCAAGTAGGTGGAATTTTTCTATTGGAGTAAACATAGTTCGTAACTTTCCGATTGCGTGATGCTGCAAATGTTGTAGAAAGCAGCTCACGTGCAATGTTCTTACCTGATAAACGAATTTCATGTGAGAGCAAACGCTTGAATATCATCTGTTTGCATCAAAGATTTCAAATAATAAACGAAACAAGCTGCATGATTGTTGAAATAATTTTGCCATTCGGCCAATAAATTTTGACGATTATCAACGATAATAATCAGTTTGTTATTTATAACATTTGGCTGATGCAACGCACCCATCGTAAATAATGTGTAAGCATTTGTTATTGTAGCGTTGTACTGAGTTCCGTCAGATTCTACCTGACCACTGAGGTTCGGGCATATGTGCTGTGGCGATAATTGTTCTATATATCAATAAATTGCACATCAATCCCAGGGATATCTAGTTCAAGATATCCCTGATCAATCCTCACATAAGCCTTTCGCAAAAATCAGGTCACAGTTTATTAAAACCGGAATATTAATTTTATGTATGCAAACTCACATGCAGTCAGATTTCAGTGACAAGTACCTTATCAAAAGTTGTTACTGACTTCTAAGCACCATTGCAAGTTGCAACATTGTGACACTTATTCAAGCAATTACTCGTCATTAACAGATAAAAATTAGGTCTCACCCAATTGAAAAAATAGCATTGTGAACTTGATTTGTAGACGTCACTGCACTTAATGGATGCATCCCTACAACAACACTGGCAACTACGCCAAGAAGCAACCCTGATGCTCTGCTATTGCAAATATTATGGATGTAAGTAATCTCTATAAGTTAAAGAGAGACAATGATCAAAATGCATTTTGTTGTATATTGAGTGTGAGCGCGCAGATGCAATGTACTTACGTTGCAGTTCCAGCTTTTTCATAAATTGATGTGATTAAAACTATTCATTACAGCTTTCGTGGTTACCCTATAACAGATTTAACCAATTCCAGGTTGAGATGATTTTCTGCCGGCATTATTCTTTTGATGGCTAAACACTAAATTGGTATAAATAAACTCAGAAAGAACGGTTTGTTCTAACGGGGAAACAGCACCAAACATTTGGTGTGCCCTCCTTCCCCGCCTCTTTTACCCAAAACATCTACTTTTTTTCTAATTCTCTCAATACCATATGCATTCTACTTGCTTGGCTAATGTTAACGTTTATGAAAAACATTTGCAAGAGTCGCCAACGCTGTGGGCATGATTGGAATTGGATGCGCACTAAAGTATAAAACAATATGGTACTACATCAAAAGACCAAAGGCATATCTCACTGGCGTGGCATTGCAGCTGCTGATGGTTCCACGTAAGTTGTGTTCGTCAACTCAGTTTAACCACATAAAACATGGCCATTGCGATTCACCATTTGCATGTTCTTTGCAGCCATTGCCTGGGCTTTGACAAAAATTTTTCAGACGACTCAAGTGGAAGCCCTCGGCGTGATGATACAAGGTTCTGCTCCAGGTGGATCAATCAGCAATCTTGTCGTATATTGGATGGATGGAATTGTCGACTTGAGGTTAACTTGATACTGTCCTGGCAGTTTGAAAATTCCTCAGAAAAACTGTGGAAAGTAAAGAGTTTACCGGGTTCAGGGTAGTCAATTTGCCATGGATCTGTGGTGTGTGTCATTAGCCCGTGGTTTGCTTAAGCTTTTCGCCGTTTTAGCTAAGTTGCTTGCAATCCGTCATGCCAGTGTTACAAAGATTGCTACTTTTTATTCCTTATCCACTGCATTGCCGTTACACTCAATGGTGGGAAGGCACTACTCTCATGCTTCTACTACATTTTTACTTTCATCTGCCTTGAAAAACATGCGATGCCCTGCTGTTATCACTAAACCACAAATTGGCTCCAAAGAGCTACTTCTACCGAAAGCGACAGTTTTGTCAATAACCGCATAGTTTTACAAAACTTTTCTGAACTGGAGATGCTTTTCAAGAGTGCTGCGAAGACAAATCACCATTCGTTCATAAATGTTTTAAAGGCTCTGTATACGTATAAACACGTACAATGATACAGTAAATCTGCAAAATGTACTTTACAGCTGAATGCAAGCAATGTCGATGTCGGTGATTTGCTTCGCAATACAGGCTGCTGGTGATCGAACAACTTGCAATGGATGTTCTGCTCAAACCGAACAGTTATGCTGGTTGCAGGTTTACGTCGCTAACCGAATAAATAAAAGCTTCCTTTTTCAAAAAAGCAATGCTTCAAAACTAAGACAAGATCTTTGAATATTCCTTTCGTATCTTTGTTATGAAATGTTTTTGCTGTTTCTAGCGTTACAATGACTGCAACATCAACAACCTTGGCGCTCGGGACTATGCCACTGTGGTTGTTCGTTTTTTCCAAAGCTGAACAGTTGAACGATGATTTGGTTGTCCCGTTCCAAGACTTGGGTAATAAGCAGCATGAGTTTGTGTTTGATTTCGAAATGTCATTATCAGGGAAACTAAGTCATTCGAATGAAATATATTGAAGAACTCATAGGAATTTTCTTATAAAAGAATTCATACAGCAGGGGAAGTGTACGCCAATGGTTCATACAAATTAACTAAAACAACGTCAACTGAACAATGTGTTTGTCAGAGCAAACAAAATCATCATTATGTGAAAAATGTGAAAACTGTTTCGAAACAAGAATATTTATGTAATTCCTTAAGCTGGTATTTTTATTGGGATTTGTGGCATAAGTTCGTCAAATTGTTTTTGCTTAAGCTAATGAAAACGTGTCTTTTACAACACATCAGTACATAAAAAGTTAAGGTCATATTGACTCGTCGTTTGTCTAGCACAGTGGTTCCCAACCTGTGGTACGCGTACCAGTAGTGGTACGCGAAGGCCTTCAAGGTGGTACGCGAATAGACCTACTTTCTTTTTTTCTTCGCAAAAAATATATTCACAGCTATAATTTTTACATGTCGGGTTTTGTTAATAAATTCCTGAATTTTTGTGTAGCCCTCTTCCCTCCTTAATTTCTAAAAATGACCACAAAACTTTCTCACAGCCATTTCTTCATGTTGCATTTGTGTCAATTATGGTTTTCCAAACATTTGATCGAATGATATTTGACACATTGACTTTTCCTGGAACAAGGTGGTACGTGTTGAAAATACGGGACCCACAAATGGTGCGCGACCAGAAAAAGTTTGGGAACCACTGGTCTAGCACCAACGCAAAATTTAACTCATTATAGACATGTTGTTGGACTACAATTCTATTATACAAAAATATTTCTGACCTGGGCTTTGCTTCCGATGCAGGAATCGTCGTCGCATCGCTGCTCGGTCCCTTATTGGTTGGTTTCTTTATCAGTTTCAAGTTTCCAAAAGTTTCTCAAACCCTTGCTAAGGTAAGGTCCATCAAATGCTTGCATACGATAACCGCAAAGACATAAAACCTCAGAATGCAATACTGCACGAAACCTACCAACGTCTTAGCAATTAGTGTTGTTTTGAAAATTAGTGTGATTTTTTCAATCGCAGCTCCTTCAACCATTTGTGCAGTTTCACTCGCGTTGTTCAGATATAATGTAAGATGGAGAACTCAGCTTATGCCCGGGTGGATCCAGGGGGGGGGGCGATTGGGGCAATTGCCCCCCTAAAACCTACAAAAGCAACTTTTTTTACCATAATTTTGTACAATTCGGCAACCAGCATTTGCGATATAAAGCCATTTTGCCGTCCATTGTTTTGTCACAGCAGTGTTAAGAAATATACTTCATCTCTCTTACAGTAGCGAAGCCGTTATGAGATTTGACTACCTAATATTACTAAAATCGACCCCCCTAACCTTACTGGCTGGATCCGCCCCTGGCTTATGCTCCACCGCAGCACCACGTATCTCTAAAAGCCTGCATTCGCATCAACATTAGAAGCCCTGGAATATTTCCCAAACTATAAGGACCATTACGGTCTTTTTTGATCAATTATCTGTCAACCCGAATATTGTCTCTTAAAGTACTTTTCCGAGCATGTGTTTTTAAGAACCGACATTACAATGGCAACATCTGCTCACACTGGGCAAAACAAAACAACACAAATTCTAAAAATGTTTTAAGTTTCCCATGGTGCTCAGAGGTAAGAGAAAAATTTATCCCAGTATTTTTTCGGAAAAAAAACTAATAGGGTGCATTGAAATGATTTGAAATTTTAGTCACACCGCACCCAACTTGTGAAGGCAGCCTCAGCGAGCAAGCATCATCTAGCATTCTGATGAGGTGCATGCCGAAGATCAAGTTGACTGGCGGATAATCTTGCGACATAACTCCAACGTTCATTTTGGGCAAAGAGAACGAACTGTAACTTTAAGTGGAAAACTGTGGTGATACCTTTCGTTGTAAGAGATTGTCAAATTTGTTTTATCACGTCACGAAATGACCCTTATTGTCATCAAACGAAATTCATGAATCAATCAAATATACAAAAAATTTTCCAGAAAGCCAGCAGATCTGTTATCACAACAGCAGCCTCGAGCCTGTAGGGTGACACTAAGCAAATTTCGACAATAAAATTGCTGCGACAGACAAAGAAGTGGGCTCATAGACTGAAGCTGGCCGTTTTGTGGCATTGTTAACTCTAAAGCTTCCACCGAGCAGAGGTAAATATACCGATTAAACACTGCTGACGAAGCTAAAAAAGGCAATGAATTCGTTCGATAAGAATATACGGTATAAAGCTAATTTTGTTGGTTTCAAAACTGCAGCACAAATGTCAACCCTTGATAAAACTTTGTCTGGAACGAGAGGTAACCATGACGCATCAAGCCATTTCGAAAATGTGCGTCGTGTAGCAACCCTAATACAATCTCACGTATAGGCAGATTGACATCGGACCAGCCTTTTCAAAACGTCAGGCGTGAGAACAACAATACTGTGAAACTGTTGTAAACACTGACTTTTCACTCATTTTTCACACGCTTGCCCCTGGGAAGGGTCACAGGGGCAACAATCCTAGAAGGACTTGAGACATCTCATGTTTTTCAGCAACCTCTAACAGTTCTTCCGGTTCCGCACCAAAGTGAAAACATTATTTTTATAAATGAATTTTGTGTTTATTTTTATAAATGAATGTCTGTTTTTTCAAACACTGAGATGAAGTCAAGTTAAATTCTTTGTTTTAGGATGTGCATTGTGCACTGAAAAAATGGCTCCAACCAAATATGGGCAAATGTTAGGTGAAACGTCTGAAGCACGGAAGTCTATCCTGATTTTTTCTGCTGATTTGTTTTTACTTTAACCCATAAGTGCCCGTGGGGAAACATTCAAGCAGGCTCTGGTTCATGATGGTAATTAGGCCGTTACCTAATTTCAACACGCAATTGAAGAGTTTATTTATGTTTGTTTGTCTCAATTTTCTTTGAATATTAATTTTGTTAGCTGGCAATAAGAACATCCAACTGTGAAAATATGGAAATTTACACAAGAGCTTTCAACCTTGCTAGATATTTCAAACAATTTTGCCTGTTATGACCTTTATCAACAGAAATTATTCTGCCAAATCTAAAAAATTATGTAGCATGTTGCTCTGTTTCAAATCAAAGATAGAAACACAAGCTAATGGGCGAGAAATGCATTGTACAGTAGCACTCACTTGACTCTGCCTTCAAATAAACTTGCAGTTAGTGGCATCATCCAGCCTAACAAGTATCTATATAAATACGAAATATGCGACTCGTCTTCACGTCATTTGAGTCCATCTTTGTTCATACACGACTCCATCAAGTTAAAATGCGGAGCATGGTTTGGAGTAAACACTGTATCTTTCACCATCTAAAACTGCTAATAAACCATATTTCCGACTAGGGAGGTTGGTGTAGGGACACTCCAGGACAATATGATCTACTGTTTGTTCCTTAGCTCCTTGATGGCAGGCCGACGTCGGAGCCAGATCCCAGTGTTGTATTCATATTGGATTAGGTTGAACCGTCGGACTTCAGTACGAAGTCAGTTAAGCGTGACCTATCCTGGTCTTGCGAGGGACATTCCAGCAGAGGTGGTACTGAAGTTGGGTGTGAAATCATAGAGTTTCGTGTTGCTTTTTCCCATTCCGTGTTTCACATTTGGTCGGTCGGTGAGCAACACCGCTCTGTCGATAAAATTGAGCAGTTCCTGCGCAGTAGGCATAAACAGGTTGCCGCTACTTCTCATTCTCATTAAGCGGACTGGTGAGTTCAGAATCGAGCAGATGTCCAGGCTCGGACCACGTGCCTGTCAGACAATAGCCTCAGAAGCTTGCAAGTACCAATAGGGTGTAACAAACACACCTCCTGACTGCTTTTTAGTAGTAACGCTATTCTCGACATCTTGAGTTAACTAAGTGATTTGATCTACAGCATATTGCATGCCTAGAGTCGCTTGCTGCATTGGGAGTAGAGTGCTAATGGTGGCCTCGACATGGGTATAGAATAGATGTGTCTTTTGAGAATCTTATGGAGACGCATAAAAGAGATATCCTGTACACATGGGAGACGCCCAAATATTTTCTCCAGGGATCCAATAGAAGATTTTTACAGGTGGTGACCATAAGCGTTTTTCCAGGAGGAGAGCAATAATGGTAAAATTTCATTTTACCACCTCGCAACTAGGAGTAAAAGTTTTTCTACCAAACGTTTAATAGAAAGTGTCACATTTAAAAATTCAGGGGAGTCAACTTCCCGTCCTGCACCCCCCCTTCCTTATACTCCCAAGAATGTACAATAACTCACGGGATACCAAGTAGCTTATGTGGCTTTGGATTGCGAAAACAAACGCTCTTCTCGAGATTTTTGCAAGTTTGTGTTGGTGCAAGCGGGAAGCAAAGGAAATACATAACCAGAATTTGACTGCAGCGCCAGCATTCAGGAAAGATTCAACCCAGTCCCGATACCTTGACTGGCTGGGGGCGCTTGAGGGCAACGTTACTTTCCTTTAATGTGAAGCTTCCAGACATGTCCTTGCCCTCAGGTGTTGGAATCTTCCACAGGCCAATACTCCTAAGAGCATGACCCTCTTATGAGCACCGTTCGTTGTTAGCTGTGAATCGAAAGAGTTTGCTGGCACACGAAGCAGTGACCGGGCAGTTTTCCGACTTTACAGTTAGTTTGTTTAATGCGGTACCCCAGGTCTTGCGGGTAGAGTTCGATAATTCGATAGTGTGTACGGTTGCCTCCCGTTACTTTTGTCTCTTTTCAACGAGCTAGGATACCCGGGAAGTATCAATCTTGTCAGATTCAGTCCCTGGTGGAGCTCGAAGGGAGGCACGATAGAGTTTCTCGTACTTCGAATCTGAGGACAGCACACAGTTTTTTCATCGGTCACATACTAAAATATGTGACTGAAATATATCTAACAAAGCTTTCAAGAACATATTGACCTAAATGTCCGGTTGGCAATTATAATCAATAATTATATTGATTACGAGCTGATTTGCGTTTGTCTGTTTATTTTGAAAACATGAAAACACACAAACCTTGAACTTTTGAGAAGAATGCTCCTGTTTCTTTGGTACATCAAAAACTAGCAACTCCAGTGAAGTACAAGTTTACTGCACATTTGCTTGAAGTTCTAAAGACATGCTCTTCACATGGGCCCACCAAGCCTTCGTTTCTCTTCCCAGCGAGGAGCCCACTGCTGTGAATAATATTTCTCAGCTTCAAATAGGCTTATATATTCTGACGCAGTTTTGCTTTACATACTTCGTTAAAGATGTTATGTTCGACGTTGCTTTGCTAATTGATGCATTATTACGTTTGCTGCATTTGTGTTAATATTGCTGACATGTTGACCAAACAATTGAATGGATAGTTTGTAAAAGTTTCTCGGAATTTGATAAGAACATCTTTCAAATACACTTCAGATTGAATCCAATGTGCTGCTTTGTTTATTAGGTAAACATTATTGGCAAGACTTTAATCTAACTTATTGAGAACCGTTGATTCATTTATAAATCTCAGAGCAGCTGACATGAAAGGAAAATAAATCAAACTAAAAATAGATTGTCTGACTTCAACCTTGACTGTTCTTTCCAGTCATGTCACAAAACCGTTAGATTATCCCTATCTTGGCCAACAACTCGATACCAATTGTTGATTCGTAAAGGACTTTCACTGATAAGGTGACCAAACATTAATTCAGTCGCTCATGAAGAGTTGACCGAATCATTGGTTTTCGTGTTTATGTTGCGTACGTACTTTTCACTTTCGGAAATACGGCGACAGACATGAGCAAGGAAAGCGCAAAGCAAATGACAAAAAACTTTAAAAGAGAAAAAAACGGGAAAACATGCATATGAAAAATAAAATATGATAAAGGAACAAAACAGCAAAGGCAAGAAATTGTCTACTGCACTCCATAATATTTCAGGTCTTCACGGCATTTGCATCGCTGGCTATCTTAGCGCTTCTGATCTATGAAGGAATTACCGGAGGCCCTTCGTGGCGTTTCACCTGGAAACAGATTGTGGTATGTGCAAGAAAAACACTTATTTAGCGGTTACCACATAATTCATTGCAGCAAGCCTACTCGTAGATCAAAACTTTTATGATGAATTGGTAGAATTTCCGTAATTTGCTATGGAGTGCATTGCATAAGCACTTTTCATGACATTTGTTGAATGCCCTCTATTCATTGAGAGAAAATTAAAAGCGCTTTTGCCTACTGCTCTTCTTCAGAAGAGCTCAATAGCGATTTTCTATCACTAATCATCAGGAAGTTTGATCGAAGTCGAAGTCGGCAATCCCGTACCTGGGATTCCTGAAAAGAATCAGTTGTCGCAGATTCGTTTGTGCAACATTTAAGAACCAACACCGAAAATAGTGAAAAATGTTTTCAGTTTCGTAGCAAGTAACTCTCCTGTGTTTGGCACGACCAAACAATTTTACAAAAAATTAGATATGCGTTGATGATGTTGATTGTATGGCCTCAAGATACCTAAATGATGATATAATGAGGTTCTCTTTCAAAATAGACCTGTTTACAACAGATCACGTTCATAATAGACCCGTTATGATCGTTGTCTGTTATGAACGGGTCTGTTGTTAACGTGATCTGTTATGAACATGGTGCGTTATGAATAGGTCTATTATGAACAGGTCAGTTACGATCGTGGTCTGTTATGAACAGGTCTATCTTGAACGGACACCAACAATGCGTCATATAGAAAACGTAGAAAATCTATTGACTTTAAGGTTGTTTTTTCAAGAAAGAAAATTACCATCAGCCTTATATGCAAACAAGTCGTTATTTCTGCTAGCAAAATTGTTGGAAATGAAACAAGCACGGAAAAAATCTAAATAATTATTTTCTTCTCCTGTATCTTGTAAAATGGAAAGTGACCAAGCGTGCATCATGCGGGGAAAAAGTAACTTGATGAAACGCATTATCGGCACGGAACGCTTTTTATTGGAAGACTGTGCTTTTGCTTCATGGTGATTCTTAGTTACAATAAATCTCTTAAAATCATTCGTGCGAGCCTATAGCATGTCTTTCGTTATTTTTCAGATTGTTCTGCTGATGCCAATAATTATTTTCACGATCACATTTGTAGCAACAGTTATTCCCATCATCGACTTGAGCAGTTCGGAACGTACGACCGTTGCTGTGGAGTCTACTCTGCAAAACGCACAAATCGCTGCAGCGGTCATGAGGTTGTCTTTCTCATACAATCTGGCACTTCTGAGCAGCTTGGTGGTGGTTCCTGTTCTGTACTTTTTTGTTCAAGTTGCTTACTCTGTTCTGCTTGTTGTTGCTTTGCGTTTGGCTAAAAATAATGGTTGGGTGAAGAGCTCTGCTGGTTTGGCTGAAGATAGTCCTGGAACGGATGAATTCACAACTGATCAAAGTAAAGAAGAAAAATGTGAAAAAATGGACGTTTACAACAATCAAGCATTTACTGTTGAATCCATTGCAATTCGACTCTGAATAAATTAGTGCCATCCACTTTTAAATTTACAAGAACAAGAACAGAATTTTAATTTACAAGAACAAAAACTGTTTCACTGCTTGGGTGATGTAATTCGCCTGGTGGATATGAAAACTGAAGAGTACGTTTTGGCACGGTGTCAGTTCAGTGCCTGAACTAGCTGATATCTTCCGAGGGGAGGGGGAAGTATTTGCAACTTGTTATTTCACTTAAAACTTTCACTAAGAAAGTTTTTGGCGCTTTCAAAATGTTTTTGAAAATTTCGGGAGTAACAATTACCCGGTTGGGCCTCCCGTGGTTGTGGGCCTGAATTACTTTGTTATCTGAAGAGCAGTAATTGAAGTTTTGCAATGGGTACGCCGGATGTTGGGCTAGTACACTTGTGCATGGCCGTCGGTAAGATTTTTTTCCAGGGAGGGCACCTGGGCGTTTTCCCAAATTTTCCAGGGGGGCCAAAAGTGGTGAAATTTGTTTTTTCCGAAACCAAGAAAACAACTTTTTTTGCTGAAATTTTCAAAATCCAGGGGCCTCCGCCCCCTGCCTTCCCCTTCCGACGCCCATGCGCTTTTGATAGGAGAGTTTCTTTATATTCTATATTTGTTTTTTCCAAATTGTTCACCAACATTACTGTTGTTCATCTGGAAAAGTCTGTTAATTCACCGGAAAAGTAATGGAGTGCGATCGCATTAATTGTGTATGTTGGTCGAAAATTTTGTTTAGAGACGATCAAATTGGTATCCGTTCACTTTTGTACAAAATCTTCGCTAATACGCTTTTGCAATGTTATATTTTCTTTCACTTTACCGAGGCTTTAAACTGCAAGAAATCAGTAGCCGGCCTAGTGCCTACCTGCAACCATGTAGCAAATGAATGGACTAAAATCCTGTGTAGATCCGGATACTTGGTTTCCACAGCGACTCGAAATGCTTTCGTGGAATGTCCTGACTTTTTCACAGCACCTTCCTGTTCACTGGCCTTCGAAAATGTGAGCAGCAAAATGCTTGTCCAAACCGTTAAAAAGCTATCGCTGGAATGTTGAATTGCACTCTGACCTTTATCCACACTGAAGAACTGGATGGTGAGCTGCAGCGACAAATTGCGCAAAGGCTTCCTTGGCAAGTTTCCATCCATTCCTTCACTTTTGAAATAATGATTAAGAATTTTTTGTAGTTCTTGGTCCTCGCCAACTTTCTTACCGACGGTTTGAAATGTGATCATAAGTAGAAGACATCCAACAGCTTGTCCGGTTCTTTTTGTGTTAGTTGCGCAATCACGCTCCACTGATGACGTCATTTACTGTGAAACCAAGCTGAACTTTCGTTTCTAACTACGGAGCGAACTTATTTTTACACGTAAAAGTTTTTATCGTATTAACTTTTTACGAAGGAGCAAAGTGTGCTACACAGCACTCGATTGCGTTTTCCTATGGAAGTGTTAAGCAAAACAGTGAGGGTTATGAAACAATCTTTCAATACAGTGTAGATTGGGTTCGCCATTGGCCCAGCAGGTCTTTGTTGATACATATCAGTGGTTCCCAAATCGAGTGGCACGGCACCAATGGCAACTATCGAGTCTGGGTGCCGCCAGATTCTAGGAAGCATACTAAATAAACACGCAATAACAGTTCAAGGACCTTTCACGAGTGTGCCACAAATCCAAAAACCGTTCATCACGTTTACCGCCAGAAAAAGCAGAACATGCAATAACGTGAGAAGTTGCAAACTCTCATGGAATTGCACGAGATTATCGCAAGCTTAACCCCGGGAGCATGGGTCTCGTTAAAAAATTGACATGTTCATTTCAACATTAAAATAAATATTCTTCCATTAGGCCTGATAGGTGGGCTCCCAAGGTTTTACTATTCGAAGCAGCATGTCGTGAAGCAAACTTAATGGTTGGAGACACTGGCGTCGGAAGGATTTTTTCCAGAGGTTGGCCAACAGCAGATTTAGCTGGGGTAGTCAAAAGGATTTTTCCAGGGGGAAGGCGCAGTCGTGAAATTTCGTTTTCCCACTCGAAACTGAGAAAATGGCCTTTTTTGCTGAATATTTCATAGAAAAATGTCAAATTTCAAAAGCCGGAGGCCTTCCGACGCCCATGGTCGGAGAGTGCATTTTACATCGATTCAGCAAATGAAGTGAAACATGAGCGTCCTTGCACACCTCTCTTTATGCATAACTGCACTCAAGACGCACTACCCGTGGGGCAGAGATGAGCGGACTGTGAAAATTTTCAGTCCGGGTCCAATCCTGATTCGCAAATTGCGTCCGATCCAGTCCTGATAAGTGCGGTCCAATCCTGATCCGCCCATGCAAAACCATGGATTTTTATTTAGGCATTTCCAAAATTTAACAAGGCAGTGTCTACTTTACCATCAGAAGCAAAAGCACTGCTGGAATTATTTTGCTATTAGGCAAACTTAATTGGTTGAATTGGTCTAGTAAAAAGGATGATATAGGCCAGGGCTTCTCAAACTTTGTTCTGCGTTCCCATTTTAAAAAGTTTTTTTTTTAGGCGACCCTTGATGGATAGTCTAGATGTCAATGATACATGCAAACGTCCCATAAGTTTGCAAAAACATTTATATCTGGTTTGTCAAGCCAATTTGTTTCGCGACCCCAAAATTATATTTCGCGACCACAAATAGGGTCGCGACCCATAGTTTGAGAATCCCTGATATAGGCCTACTGTACTTGGATGAGCATATGGTTTTTGCCATACAACGCAAAACCTAACCCTAAACCAAAAAGTTAAACCCAAAACCTAAACATCAACCCTAATCCAATACCTAAACTTGCACCCTAAACTTTTTGTAAAGGTACACAAAAAGCGCTCCCATCAAAGGTGCAATGTCTACGAGCTAGGCCAAAGCAAATGGAGCAGAACTGACGACCAATCGCATAGCAGACATAGATTTTAACCACTCGACTACGTTCATCTTGCTACTAGCAGGCCTAATATGAACTCAACGTTCATACGGCCAAAGGTTGTTACAGTCAGAATAGCAAAAAGCCCCAGTAGAACTTATGCCGTTGATAGCAAAATGTGCGATTGTGCACTACCATTTAATAAACCTGGAAAAAAGGATTAAAACTACATTTTCGATATGGTTAGAATAATGACATCAAACCAACAAAAATTTATTTTCTCCGTCCGATCCAGTCCTGATCCGTGTTCATCTCTGCCGTGGGGAATGCCTTCGATTGGATGCTTTCAGTAGCGTCCAAACACAACGATCGGTGATGTGATACTGGATAGTTTATTAGATGTTGAAATTACACCAACAAGAAACGCGTACCTAAACTACCGACAATTGCTACAACAGCATCAACCGTGCGACCGCCGCAAGATGCGCAATGACATCACAAGCAGGGCTCCTGTTTGCCGACCGTGACGTCACAAACACAATGGTCTCAACCGATTGTTCTTCATAATTCGGAAACAACAGAAAACGGATGGTAGCACGAGCGACTTCACACACAGTTGTTGCACAAGGAAGCAGGTGTCGGTCATAAATACAATCACACAATCGAGCAGCTAATGCGTCGCAATCGTTCGGCGAAGTAGATTCAACAACTTCTCGTCGGGCTTTAAAGGGAATGTAGAACAGACTACGTGAAAAACAAGCCCGGCTTTGAACTTTTCAGGAGTGCCGAGGGTGGTTCCACAAAATCCGCGGCAGAAGATCAGCAACCAATACGATGTAGGGTCGAGACAGAGTCCATCGGGTCATCACCTGGACACTAAATTTTCTGCGACAAAACCCTGCTCTTTCAAACAGTTCTCTGAGCAAACTTAACGACAAGCAAGCGAAGAAAGTTTTGTCAGCACCCAGCGCGTGAGAGGGACGGTATGAAAAGAGGCGGACGAATAAACTCGACGAAAAAAAACTTATGGATGTTTTTCCAAACCTAAAACCGTTTACTGATCTTCCAACACGAAACAAAAGTGTTCCGGCAGGGGCGTAACAAGGTTAGATGGCGCCCGGGGCAAGTAGCGAGTTTCGCATGACCACGCTCGAACCTGAAATTTTTCGGAAGCAAATGAAAGCACTTGTAACATTGTTGGGACTTTTCGGCGCCCTCCGCAGTCATTCGCCCCCCGGAGAATTGTGTTCCCTTTCCCCCCTCGTTACGTCCCTGTGTTCCAGTGCTGTCTACTGACTGTAATATTCTGAGCGCATCGCCAACGAGCCGATGTGCTGCAAGCGCAGCTCGAAAGCAACAGAGGCTTCCAACATATCAAAATCAATGGTATCTGAACCAGAACGAAAAACATTCGCTTGCACTACCCGCATTATCACGGGCTCGTACAATTGGCTGCCAACGAAGTTTCAGATTGCACAGCTCATCAACGTTTCTCAGTAGGACGGCCAGTTACTGTGGCGTCGAACCACTGTAAAACAAACGGAAACACGAAGAGAAACAATCAAACGAAAGGTGCGCCAGACCGCATGAGCAGCTCGGAAAAAAACAAAAACCGGTGAAGAACTTGTGATCAAAGTTCGCCAGCTCGACAACCATCAAGTCAAAGTCATTGTCGTCTAATAAAGACATTTTAAAGTATCAAACTCTGCTCAATGTTTTCGTTGAAGGTACACATCGACGTTATTTGATAAGAACAACTACGGAAACGCAACTAGACCTGGATAGCTGCGTTTGAAGCGCGCACAGATTGCGTGGAGCATCATTCGAATCCGGAGTTCACCAAAAGTTCTCGAACTTCCTTGCCATTTGACGTATCCAACCCGAACAGCTAACAGCAGGAAGGGCAGGCCGCTTCTCTTACCCTGGCGGCGACGACGCATTAGCAGAATAAACACAAGCTCTTTACGAAGTCACCCGCAGAGCGGGCGGGCGGCTTATCGGCATTAGCCGTCGCGAAAACGCGCCTCCCCGGTACCTTTCAGCACAAGCGGAGAAAAGCGTTCGGTTTTCTGACCGGACTGCGCTCGGCCAGGGTCGCCAAGCAACGTCCACGTGTCGATCGACGTTCTCGACAGGCTGCAT
>Ga0210059_1007004_pt1 | contig 17995 bp, 8 predicted proteins | sample Ectturendosymbi2_FD_188042 | JGI IMG/M metagenome (GOLD analysis project Ga0210059, IMG submission 188042) | Ecteinascidia turbinata endosymbiont from Florida, USA - Sample 2 (SPAdes) (version 2) | ecosystem: Host-associated > Tunicates > Ascidians > Unclassified | place: Key West, Florida... | reverse complement strand
CCGTAAAAATACGCTTGAACTGACGTAAACTCGGGAAACGTGACTCCTGCTTAACTGTACAGTCTGCCCACAAAAACTGAAGAATGTGTTGCAGACAGTGTAACATAATTCACTTGCGGTTGATTGTTGTGTTGTTCATTCGTAATGCTACACCACCTGCAGTTTCAGTGTTGTTACCGTGCCAGCACTGCTTTGCTTGTTTAGGAAATGGCAAAGCTTGCATTGGTAACCTTTCATAAACGAAAACTTAGCCCTTAAGAAACAGCAATTGCCTAAAAGGTTGTCGTGGTCAGTGAGTGGATTGCACATTGCCTTGACCGTTGATGTTTGGTATAAAAAGGAAGTGCGCAGGAATACACCCATTTCTAAAGCAACCGGGATGGTGCAATTGTTAATTTTTGCCTTCCAGGGGCTTTTTTGAATCATAAAATTTGTAGTCACTGGTTTACGAAGTCCTAGTTTACATTTATTGATTTGGAAATTTTCGATAGGCAGCTTTATTGTGGCTGGCAGCGGCAGGTGTGGCCTTTTAGATACACTGTTGATGTCGATCTGCAGATTGCTTAGGCACAGCGAGCTGGCAAGGCAGTGGTACTACGTTTGTGTAAAAACTCCAAAGTATTGGTAAAACAGCTCGAAATTTCAGTTGATGTCAATTAGATTTAATCAACCAAATTTTCTTAACCTCCAAACTTTTAATAAAAAGCTGTTTCCTACTGTGCAAATTATCTTAAATTGTTCAACAAGGTAAAGATGCAATGGAAATAGGGCTGAAGAAAAAATGGAAAATTGTATTTTTTGACAGGTAGGCTGGCAATTGCTATCGCTCGTGTCGTTTCCTTATACATCTTCCCATGCGTATATTCGGAGTGCACGGTGTGCTTTCTTTTCACTGGCTAATCCTTTATTTTTTGGTCTTTACTCTCTGTACACTGAAATACAGGTAATGAAATCATACAACAGTGAAAAGATCGCACGTACGTTGCACAGCTTATTTCAAACCTTTGTGGTTGCGTAACACCAATGGGCGAGTGCTCAATTTAGACAGCAGGTTTTTGATTGAAGTTTTAAGAATTACAGACCTTTTTTGTGACATTATTTAGTTAAACCTGCTCACCAATGCTGCAATCTGTATATAATTCCGTAGAAGTTTTCGATTATCCAGTGTCAAAAACTATGATTTTCTACTTTGTCCCATAGCTAAATCGAGATTTACCGGTTTCATTTTTACTTACAACTAGTCGTTCATTCTATTTGAAACTACCTATACCTTGATTTTTCTTGTGTATTAAATCGTCAGTGTGGAAGCATTTAAAATGCACGTAGTTTAGTTTAATTTAACATAAAAGCTATTAAACCTACTGAAACGTGTGCATTTCACAGTATACTGATAGCGATGCCCAATAAAAAAAGCATTTAAACAACTTAAAATAAGTTTGTTTCATGTTATGGAACATGCTTTTTCATTGGGATATCGCAAACAGGCTTACAATGCCCTGCACGAACGTCAGGCTAAAAATTAAAAAATATTTCAATATTGGACAAAATCCTGATTATTTTAAACCTAGACAGGTAGAAGCAAATATAATAATGGTTTTTAAAGATTGTTGCAAGATAGATGAACATACCATGAATCATGAAAGCTGGAAGTCCTAAACCGTCATCTCATCGTTTTGAAGCAAACAAAAATTTTTTAATCTCTATTTTTGTTACTGACCCATGTTATACCATTTTATGTGGACCATAAGTATGAGATAAACACACAAATAAATGATAATAAGAAAGATTAAAACAACCAGCAAAATGAAAATACTGCGGTTAGAATACTGTTTGTTTTATTACATCTGTCCAGTAAGCACTAAACCGGCGTGGAATTTTCTGTCTTTTTTTCTTTAAAGTAATAATATCAATACAGTTTGACTTTCATTGAAACACAGTTTTTATTTGTACAATCACGATGCCGAATATTAATTGAGTTTACAGTTATAAGCAATATGAACTCTGATTTGGCCTACGATTATAGCCTAACAGTAACAGCAGGTTTTATGCGTTGCTTTGATATCGTAATTAATAGTGAAGAAAACTTTTTTAAACTTAATTGTAGTAACAGCGGTAAAATGTTCACGTAAAAACGGCACCACCCTTCTTGTAGCAAACTAGATTCGATGAAAAGTGTAACACTCTGAAAAAATTGTACTCTTACTAGAAATTGAATGGAATCCTGACCTGCGTGCTTGCCAAGTTAAGAGCAAATACGCATAGTTTGGTATTAGATTACAGTTATCCTGAACCATGGCTTACCGAATTTCGCACGACAATCCAAAAATTTAAAATGTCTATCATGCTACCCAGTTCGTTTATGCATTTGAATGCCTTGATTCAACCGTATTTGCATGCACTTGTTTAGCTGTGTGCCTCTTCATCAAATATTTTTGCCTTTACAGTATATTTCTAATGCTCTCCTCTGGTCCTCGTTTTTCAACTCCTGTGTAACACTTCCATATGATAATAACAGATTGATGTTGATGCTTTTTTTCAATGTTTGACTTTTTTGATTTACCAGACGTACTTAGTGACGCCTCCTTTAACCCTGCAGTATTTCTTGAGTACTACTACTACTACCTCGTGTGATATTGGTCGTAAGTCTGAGATAACACTCAGTAAAAAATATTTGAAGTAAACGGATAATTGCATCAGCATACATTTTAAATTAATCTTTAGCGAGTGTCTCAAAGAATCAATGTCAGATATTAAAATATAAAGACAAAAAAATGGAAGAAGCACCTGTTTTTCTGATACTTGTTTGAAATGTCGTGTTTTTTTTATTTGTTAGTTGTAATTCTTTTGCGAATGCAACAATAATTCCAGAAAGGTTTGCGACGTTTTCCTGATTTTTCTATGTGGACTATTCTCTGTATTGCGTGTCGCATCAGTGGTACACAATTACATTACATGTTTTGTTCTGAGCAAAACCGCAACAAGAATGTCAAATCAGACAAGGCGAAAACCCTATTGCAAACACGCGTGGAGAATGACTGCAGTTCATACTCATAGTTAGCTCGTATTGCAGCAGATATTCGAAGTTGTAGGTTGACTTATCACATGCCAACGTTTGCATATAGTTTATATCGGTCTGGAAAAGCTCGAAACAGGCGGCACTGCTCAAGTAATGTGAAATCTTTTCAGAAGTTCACCGTTCAATAGCATTTGGTTATTTTTTTCTATTTCACGCAAAGCACTGTGGTTTACGTGGACACGAATGCAACAGTTACGTTGCTGTAAGTTTAGCTGCTTTTGTCACGCTGATGCGTTTTCTTGTAGTTTCAACCGTGCATAGCGCATGGCTGTTGACACTGCAACTTGACTGCACAGACAATATTTCAAATTTAAAATGTTTTAGAAAAAACTATAAAACGTCATTGTTTTTTTGGTTTGCTGAGATGTCCTGTATTGTGCCGATTCTTGCTAGAACAGCTGAAGACTGCTTCTGAAATTTGATATTCAGGGAAACTTGCGGCTTCAACATATGGGCCTAACGAAGGTGAAAGCTTGTTGGTTCATAGGAAAAGTCTAAGCTAAGCTGTTTCAGAAACGAAGCATTGATATGCCGTTCGAGAACACTTGGCTTACACAGCAAGCTTCCCATACATTACATCGTTTAGAGAATCTTTCTCCTAAATGTGTTATTTCAGATTGGTTTAGCAACATGAGCTTGAGTTAACAACGTGAGAAAAAGAGTGGTGGTAACTAAGCAAGCAGCAGAGCATAAATTTTTTGATGAGAGCAAATAGAGCCTTCAGCTAAAGATCACTCAGTTAATACGACCGTACATATCAACAAGCTCATTTCCGAATAGGAAAATTACTGAAGTGATTAAGTGGATGGAATATGAAAGAACTGTATTGATTTACCGTCTATTTTTGTTGTTTGTTTGTATTTTACACTTTGACCAGGCCAACTGCTGTTGCATCTTCGGACTGCGTGCGCAACAGATGAGTAGAAATCATCCTGAACATTTCTTACTTTTCTTTAATCTTCGCAGAAAATGTAGTTAGTAACAACGCCGGATTGATTACTTTGTGCACACGTACAGCACTAAGCGCCTAATATAGACGAAGCAGTATTTGCAAAATTCAGGCAAACTTGAGAGGATATAAGTGTTTGAGGTGTGGGCTTGTTGGAACTTATGAAGAACTGTGTGTTAAATCACATTTTTTCAATGAACAGCGGTTTGTTTAGATAGCTGGATTGCTTTTGCCATAAAGGGTGTGTTCCTTCCAAAATGCTAAAGTAAGCTAACCAACATACGCAGCTTGCAGTTATCAACATGTTTGAAGTTTTCTGTCCGCTCAGTTTTGTGATTGAACGCTGGTTATGGAAAAATATTGGCTAGAAGTCGATGGGTTGGTGAAAATGAGAACTAAAACGTCGATGCTTAGCCTTACTAAAATGGCGGTGCAACAGACAACCATGTTTTGTAAATGTCAGGTTTATCCACACATTTACTTGTTTGATAACACAGTGTTTGGATAAAATCATTCAGAGATTGTTTTTATGGTATGGAAATTACAAACATTCAACACAACTACTACAACGAACACAACAATTTCGTTTCTACGACAAGTGTCGAAAATTGTATGACGTCCATCTTCCCGCTGTGAAAATCGTGTGAAGCTACTTACGAGGCAGGCAGTAGTTTTGACACGTTCGCATCGGACCGTGGTGGCGATGCCAATGCCTTAAACAAATGCGCGATCTGGTACACCCTCACGTCCAAGTAGTGAGAAAATTAACGAAGACAAACTTTTCAAACGCGCATCACGCTCAAAGGGCGAGGATACACTCCACAGGAAATTGCACTTGACTGACATGATGAAAGAAGTTCTTTCGAAAACAACTTTGAACGAAACCAGTGCTGTCACTTTCAGGGATTTTGTCCCTAGATTGGAACTTTTGACCCTTTTAGGGATTTTCGGAAAAGTTTGAAAATGTGTTAAATTAATCGTTTCAGTTTATTTTGCATATCATGTTTGGTTTTATTTTGAACACTTACTGCCATGGCGCTCCGACATCATGCTTCACTACCACAAACAGTGATTTTTGGTACTGTTCTTGGGACTTTTAGAGTTGCTTTTGTGAGAACCCTGAACGAAAGTGTTACAATAGTCAGGAGCACTGCCTGCGACTAAATCTGTTGCAAATATCCTTTCAACAACTCAGTTGCAGTATACATTCAAATGTTTTCTTTCATAGTAAACGTGTATGGGTAAGTTGGTTTAAAAAAATTCGTTTTTGCAAGTACACACACATATGTTATCAACTTATCACCATGTTCGCAACAATTAGCTTACCACTTTGTTAGCAGCAAATTTTGAAATACATGAAAGACTTTTCAAGACGTACGTTTTTAAGATTTTTTAGATAGCTTATAACAGACTCGGCCTCAAAACAGAAGAGTTAAAGCATGAATTAAGTTAAAATGATGTTATAAAAGAATAGCATTACGTCTGCTTTTACATTTACGTTACACCAAACGCTTGTTTTATTTTTACTACTAAAGTCATGGGCGTGGGAAGGGGAGGCAGGGAGGGCATTGACTCCCATGGATTTTGAAATTTGACAGTTTCCAGTTACATTTTTATCACCAAAGGTTGTTTTCGTAGTTTCGAAGGGGAAAAATGAAATTTCACCACCTTTGACCCTCTCATGGTAAAATCTTTGGATACCTCTGAAAAATCCATTATTGCCCCCATCCCCTGGAAAAATCTTTCCGATGGCCATGGCTAAAGTTTCCTGAAACAATTATGGATTCTAGAAAATCAAACAATATTTTGGCGAGTGCAATATAAACTGGGAAAGTAATTAGGGTTGACATCCGATTAATTTAATGTTTATAGCAGGATGTGGTGGTGAAAGACTTCTCCGCCATCAAATTTCTTGCGCTGCTGTCCTAAGCTTCCATGGAAACACTGCATCTCACAACCATCACACCAGGGTGCTATTGTCAGTTTGTGGTATTCAGCATGTAGGGCCAATTACGTAAGCAGGTCAGTGACGCGTATGAGCATGACACAATGTGTGGCTCAACCGAGTCAATATTGGCTACGCTGCTTCCGGATATCATGGCTTGCCTACGTGGCAACAGAATGGCTATTGTGACCACAGGAGCACCCTACAATCCCAAAGCATTTCGTCGAGTTTTTGTCGAGACGTAGGTGACAAGTGATTTAGATGTGTACTATACAAAATAAATGATGTAGGTGCGTACCCTTACAAAATAAAGGACAGGATTATGAAACAAAATAAATTAGCTGAAAGGAGAGGAATGCGTCACAAAATAAATAAGCTGTTGGAAGGGACTGTAGAAAGTTGAAGATGAGTAGGGTATCGTCCGCTTTCATAGAAATTCATAAATTTTTCTCATGCTTATGAAAACGCATTGAAAACAAGGTTTCTGTCGCTGTGAAAAACTTCAGGCGTTTGGCACTGTTCTTTCTGCTGTTATGCAATCCCGTCGTGAATGAATCCTTCGAATGCCGGTTGCTCATTGTTAACTGGCTAGGCTCGGGGTTTCGACCTTAGCCTATCTGTTTGTACAACGAAATATTGTGCTGTGGTCGCAGCTGGGCTTTATGGAAAAAACTAAGCGGTAGGCTACTAACTGGCAGTTTCCGCCTGTAATCACTAAAACTGCTCCGGCGAAAATAAAGCGCTAACATTGTTACTTACCGATTTGTAACTGTTTTATACCTGTGCAATTTGGCTTAGTTTCCGCTAAAAATGTCTTCAAAAGTAAACAACACTCATTTGCGTGTAGTCTGCACAATGCATGTAGCATACTAGCATTGTATGGTTACTCTGGTAGATACGCTGTAGCCTGTTTTTCACCTTTGAAAGCTAGAAATTTATAAAAGCAAAAATTGGGATTCTTCGCATGGCGCTAGGCAAATAATATAGGTTGGTGTTTTATTATTTTAAAGAATGGTAAAAGTGGAGCGTTTCAGGCTTCTGCAGGTGAAACACAACTCAGTTACTTGGGTTGGCTTCGTTACAACAGGATAGCCTGACAGCACAAAGTTGCCAGCAGCTATGCTGCCCTCTGTTGTTGCTGAGGATTTCCGTTATTTGGCTGACTGGTAATGTCATTGAACAGATTGTTTCTGCAACAGTGCTCTGAAATATGTCTCTCATGAAACCATTTGAAAATATCAGAATGTGTTCAAAAATCGCTCACAGTGGTACAGTGCAAACGCGATCTTCATAAATAATAGCACAGTGTACTGTATGTTTATGTATTCGTGATGTAATTTTGAGCAAACCAACGATACATATGTGCCCATGCTCGTAGTTATCAAAATACGTTTTAAGAAACGAATCCAGGAATCTTGGGTTTGAGGGCGAAAATATGTACCGAGGGAGTTTTCGATTCGAAGTCAACGAGAACAAAGTGGTCAGAACAGTTTTTCACCGCATGCTTTTCAATAAAAGCAGCCACTGTTCATCATGCATAACTGTTACTATAGAAAACCGTAGAGATATATTTGCTTGAGTGGTAAAATGGGTTACACGTTGTGATTGTAATTCTGCCCATGACAGTGCATCTTCAATCTTACGCCTTACCAGTGGCGTAGTGCTCCCAGAGCTCTGCTCCACCACATTTACCGGTGAATGCTGGTCGTTGCCTACAAACATAAGCTAAAATAACCCGCAGAGCTCCGGCACCTATAAAATTGTCACTACACACCTGTGTTTTACAGCAATAGCGGAACTCACGCTTTCATTCCTGTGAAAGCATTGCACGTAGGCACGAGTAACTACCGATTACTTTGCCTTGTCTAATTTTACTTTGTTTTACCTTGTCTAATTTTTACCGATTACCTTATCTTGTCTAAATGAAAACCGGTCTGCTTTACTAAGATAAAAAGCATGATGATATGTTATACTTGTCGACTAGTATCCAACCTGAAGATTCCCTCTTGTTACCAACAGTTGACGAAGATGTAGGCAGAGGCGTAACGAGGGGGGAAAGGGGGCGCAATTCCCCGGGCGAGTCACTATTGGGGCGCCGAATGACTTCGCGAGGCGCCGAAAAGTCCCAACAGTGTCACAAGTACTTTCTTCAATACAGTGCATTTGCTTCCGAAAGACCTCAGTTTCGACCATGGGGGCTCCAAACTTGCTTCTTGTCCCGGGCGCCATGTAACCTCGTTACGTCCCTGGATGTACGCCTAATGACCAGGAGGCCTCTTTCAAGACACACTGTGGAACCCTCGATACTTTTCGGTCCATTCATTGGCAAAAACAAATAATAGCCTTTCATAATTTGGAAGCCGGAATATAATCCCAAGCAACCGCTCTTCGGGTACCTCGGGCAAGCTGCAATAAAAGTGATTGTTTTGAATGGTAACAAATGTCTCATTTCATGGATGCCTGTGGTCAAGAATAAACAAAATTTCTTCAAAATTGAAGCTCCTTTAAACTACATAATGTCCGATACTTGGCTATGAAAGGAGTCCTTTCGGTAGATACTGTCTTCAAAACAATGTGTTTTGAGTAAAATCTTCTTCAAAACTTCCTCATATTTTGTGGATAGTTAAATCTTGCAAAATATTTGTGCAAAATTCTATACAGTGTTTTGTGATAACACAGTAAGCAGCAGGGTTTGAAACAATAAAACCAATTAGACTTAACACCTAGATGTAAGTTTTCTAAAGCTTACCTTTGGGACACCGATAAAACCTTGAGCTTATCTAGCCGATACCTCTAAATTATACTATGTTTGAGAATTCCCAAGCATTAACGTGAGCTTGATAGCTTACATGCGTATTCAAGTTTGTAATCCTGCAAAACGCATGTGAATCTGTCACAGGCAAACTTGTCATGCTCAGGCACTATTTCGGATATCTGCCTTTCAGTTTTATGCGTAAATTAAACACCCGCTTCGCTAGGATGTTTGCTTAACAAAAATTACCTTCCTGCATGTATGTTACTACCAATCAGCATCGATCAGTACTCGCGGCACGTTCCCAAGCAGTCCTAGTATCCTACAACAGCAGTTTTAAATGTTTTCATTGATCGATTTGGTGATCAATTACGACAGACTACTTCATCATTGAATAGGATATCTAAACAGTTACGACAGAAGTTAGCATTTTACTTGGATTGGCTTGGAATGAATTTGTGAGTTAAATGCAAAAGTCTAGTACATCCTCAATGCATACAGACATAACGACTAAAACGCAGCATCGATTCAATGTGGTTGTCGAATTAAAAAGCCCCCAGAACAGGATTCAAGGTATATAAACATTCAGCAACCCCTGTCCGCCAGTGATTGAAAAATATGATGGGGTGCCAGTTTCTCATGGATTGAACCAGGAAAAAAGATATATGTAATTTCGCTATAAACCGAGATAATGTATTCACTGCGAGTTACAGTAGTTGGCTTTGCTGGCCCGGCTTTCTTGAAAGTGTTCGTATCTGGTTTTATGCAAGCTATCTTATAACACATATTTTCTTGTTTTTCAGGTCGTTACCTGATGAGGAACTTTGTCTTTAAGCCGTAATGTAATTTGTGAGAGATCAAATTCATCTTGATTGTTTTACAGATCAACTGACGTGTGGTCTTCAACCATTGAACTTCTGTTATTTTACATTTTCTTTAACCTGTGTGTCATTTTTGCGTTTATTGGTGCAAAATAAACCAGTCCTTGCGTGAGTTGTCCGTTAATTTAGGCATCGTCTCGCAGCTGCGAATATTTTGGCAGAACGGCGTTTGCATGAGAATTACTGGTGTGTTGTGTGTTGGGCGATTGCTTTGTAATTGTGGGTACGCATTTTGAGTTGTGTGTGGGTATGAAATTGATTTCTTTGTGCCTTTTACCTTTTCTTTTGTTTGGTATTTGGAGACTTTTTGCAAAATCTACTTTTTGAGATTTGTTGGTTTATAATCTAAGTAGCATTTTATGGTGCAATAACTCTTTTTTTCAAGTTGCATAACACCGGTCGTCAATTCGTTTCAACTTACTGCTGTTCAACTGAGTGTTCTTTTCTTATTTGTAAACAGTCAGGTGCCCTGATTCTGGGTGCGGTTGGAGCATACGATTGGAGTGGAACCTTGGCAAAGTATGACAATTCAAGAGACCAGACGGCTGATATTCAGGACTTTGACCAAGTTAAGTTGGTTCTTCCGAACAGGACCAAGGAATCGTATTTAGGTACGTAATTCATATGCAAAGCTAATAAGATGCTAGTGATCAATACGTTCGAAGACTTAGTCATTGTCTAAACTGAAAATAGCACGTTCCCGTCTTGCGACTGATTTGACTCAGTGTAGTGTCACGCTGTTGTGACACGCTTGCTTGATTGCGAGTCCGTCTGTTATTGAGTCCATCACGTGATTCATCCAAAGCTTGTTGTGGTTTAATATAAAAAAGAGCATCGCAAATATTGAACTGGCAAAACTGTCCTCCTAATACTTACGTTAGAACTCCACATCTACGCCATTGCGGAAACAGCGATGCCAAAATCATAGATTTGTAGAAAAATCATGTTGTACGGAATTGACGGAGATGCATGCGTTTCCACTGCAACTTTCACATGGAATCAAAATAAACCTTTGATTGTATAAATCGGCAATGTTTTTGAGGTGATTACGATTATAGACTTGATTGTACAATTTTATCATGGATTGCGGAGCTTAAATGAAACTGTTTTGGAAGTGACACTCTTCTAAGGTGCTACATAAAGCAACGGCAACTAAACGGGGCCATTACTAGTTAGCGGTGTGACTGGTGGTTTGGCTCACAGTTTTAATAACGTTTGTTTGTTCCGGGATAAAGCATAGTAACGCGGAAGCAAACACTGTAAGGATGCACTCGCAACCAGGACGCCGAAAAGAACCCTAAGGCTGCCAGTCGAGGCGCCCCAAAACATTGTTTAATGAAACACAGTGCCACAATTCATAAACACATCATAAGCATTGCAACGCAAAAATACAATGTAAAAGCACACAATTGACCAAAAATAAGCAAACGAAAGCGCTACACTCCCGGAGAAGACTGATGCAACCACAAAAAGGCACATAGCTAAATATGGTTAAGTAAAATCAAACTATTCCTAATATGAGAAGAGACAATCTCTATATTGTTTGCAAAAGGTGATATGGGGCAAGGTTTTCAGACTCTGTTCTATTTTTGTCGAGAGCGCAGTCCCTCCAAAAGAATACAAAAGTTAGAGAAAGTTTTGAAATATCGTAAACATTTTGAAAGTTTTCTTTCATCAGTGGGTGATTGTTATCAGAAAAATGTAATACAGCAATGTGGTAATAAGTTGTCTAACTCTTTTTGAAGGTTACAGCCTTACCACTGGATTTTACAACGGTAAACCAAATGAATACGCAGCAACTGGTGCACCACGCTATATGCTTGAAGGAGCGGTAAGTGCTTTTCATTAAGAAATCATGAACAAACAAGTAAATCTCCGGTAAAAGTCTTATGCATATATTTTCTGAAATAGTCTTTCTGTTAAGAAAAGTTGCGCTGAAAAATATTTAAATAGCCGCGGCAAGTCTGCTTTAAATGCACCGTTTTCCTACTGTACAGTCGACATAATCACACCTTTCTTACTTAGCGCAAATGAGGGAAATCTCTTGGACAACATAATGTCAATGTGAAGATGCTCTTCGAAATTAAAGTCAATCGTGAAAATGAAAAGCTGAGATATTGAAATCTCCTAGACCTCTTGTCCCTGGCATTCTTTAATAGCAACTTTGCTCGATACTTTACCAATTGTGCAGGTGGTTGTTTACCGACCCTTGCAAAACAACAAGAAATTCACCGATTCTCAAACAATCCGAGCATATTCTTGTGGCTTGGCCAACTGTCAACCGAATCATCGCCAGCTTGGTAGTTACTTTGGAGCAGCTCTGCTGTCGGTTGATCTTAACGGTGACAGCAAGGATGATTTGTTGGTTGGAGCACCATTGTACATTGGAGAGAAGTTCGACGAGGGAAGAGTTTTTGTTTACATCGCACAACCAAGAGAATCTACTGTTGCTTGGGTAGGAACTTGTTCATTCAATTTAAATCGTTTTGAGCCTGTTATTCAAGCTACTTAACCACGGTCGAAACTTTGCTGTACATTGCGCACTCTAAACATACAAAGGATTGGAAGACATCAGAAAATTGCTATGATTTTTTTGACGTTTTTAAAAAAAACTTTTTTCACAAAAACAGTCCTAACTTGCTCACAAAGCCATCAACAAGATTTTACTGAAAAGACATATTTTGTGATATATGTGCCAGAGACAATGTGCGTTGAAGAAAGGTACAAATCGACGCAGTTAATTCTTTAGTCCACAAAAACCCACTTTTGAAACAAGACGTTTTAAAGGTGTTGCGCTGCGAAAAGTGCGAGCGCTTTGCACAGTGGCAGCCCTGCTACAGACATAGACACGATAATCAAGTAGTTTTATGAATTGTGGATCTCACAAAAATACTAAGTACACTGCGATATTTTCGCGTCAAATATAAAGTAAGTTAACTCTGGTAACTCTTCAAACAGCTGGTAGACAAACTCCCCACTTTTTTGCTATTGGCTAGGTAGAACAATGAGGAACAACAAGAATTCACGCCCAGTTATTGCAAGGTTTGTGTCATGCCAAACAGAAACAATTATCTTGCAAACAACTCACATTGCAGAGATTACAAATCGTGTATCTACCGAGCCGTTTACGAATTTCCGTTCCCGCACGTGAATCTTCACATTGACTGAAAATCCATTTCCCGAACGACCGGCTGTACGCCTCGCTCTCAGCTTGTTTTGATTTTGTGAAACCCATTGCAGCGCTGCACTATAGTTCACAGCTGTCATGACGCATTTCCATCTATTACCCAGTATATTCATAACATACGCGGAAACTACTGGCATTTAATGTGGTAAATTTCAACCATTTTATTCTGTCGGATTCAATTAGGCTGCAACGCATTGTACTTAATTACGCGTATAAAAACTTATACTCAGAGCAACAGACTTTTACTTGTTTGCATTGACTAACTGTTCCCTTTACACTATAGGCAGGGGAGCGACCATTCGTAGGGCCCCACAATATATATTGTATTAGTAAGTTAGAGCCGTCTCTCTACCCTTGACTTTTACTCTTATGGTTTTTGCCCTCAATGCAGAGCCGGTAGATTAAGCATGTACTGTAACATCATGATTCGTTAATTTCGAAAAGGAATTGCGGACGTTCGGACACTATAGCAGTTTTAGTAAAGTTGTGGTTACGTCAGAACAACGCCAGTTGTTAATAAAGTCTTGAGCTTGAAATTCTCGGGAAATTTACGTCGTAATGAATGTGCTGTGGAGTGTTGTGCAATCGCTTTGTAGATGCGTACAGATAGAGAGGCTTGGTTGCTAGTTAAACGTTAAAAACGTTTTCGTGAAAGCTGCTTAAGACAGGTTATGTAAAGTTGAAACGAAGGAAGGCTGTTGTGCCAGTTTTTTTATATATATGTCTGTGCAGACTGTGTTAAGACAGTCTAATTTAAAGTTTCGACCAGAAAAACCGGGGATAATCTCGATAAGTTTAACGCTCGCTTACTCGATCTTAAAAAGCCTCTTCAGATTTAATCTCACTTGCTATTTGTCATGATGAAGATGGATGGTGTCAGACTCCAATAAATTCGTTCTCATTAGAAGTGAAGGCAGAGGGTGTGTTGAGAAGCAGTTAGTTCTACGCACAGCTTCCACCTATCAGCTTTTGGTGAAAGCAACAAGTTGAATACGTTGAGACTGGCTATTAAACTGATGAGGCTGTACAGCGACCACCAGGCGCTCTGTGATCGTCGGGATGCAAATCACAAGCAATGAGACTGCCAGTTTCACATATTGTCGTATACCAGGGGTGTGCAACCTTTATTGCTGAAGGGCCAAACGCAATTAGACAGATTAAACCGCGGGCCGCGCCTTCGTTTCACACAGGCTATCTAGTACCAGTGACCGGCATAAAAATCCACTTTGTTGTATTGCATTTGGCGGCAGGCCGCAGGTTTCACATCCCTGTCATACACTATATGTGATGCAAGTACGGCAACTACATCAAACAGGTAAATTACATCATACGAAGAGATATTTGTTTCGCTTTATTGATGCTAACAACTAACAAGTGATAAAGTTAGTTTTCACTGAAAAGCATTGGCAGTTCGTTAAAGTTATTTTCTCCTAAGTTGTACATTGTCAGTTTAGCTTGGTTAGGTTTTGAAATAGCGCTGCTCAAGGGGCTAATTTGCAACTGACTCGAAAAAGTACGCATCTGCCTAAATGCTTGCTGATATTAAAGGGCCCCATCTGGATATTTTTTGGGGGGGCAACAACCTTTCACACGGCTCTGACTTGGAACTACCGCAACACAATGAAGCGATGCTAAACATTTTAGTAACCGGTTTAGCGCCGTCTATGCATGCGTTCTTTGCTGCCGCCACATATATATGTTCGTGTTCTTTAATCTATCTGTGTGTTTCTTGGTTGCGTCGGTGTGTGTGTGACTTGTACTTTGTTGTGTTGATGTGAAGACAATAAACAATAAACTACCACTGTCTGTAACACTGGTTGATAAATGTTTGAAACAGCGATGCGAATATTCTGCTATGAAAAAGTATCGCTGTGTCTCTCATCCATTTTCGCAAGTAAACAGTTGTCTTTTGAAAATGCAGTTTGTTTCAAAGATCGTGCGTGCAATTTCCCTGCGGTTCATTAAATCCAAGTGAATACGTGACATCAATATCAAATTTGACAGGTTTTGAAAGTTCCTTTAGCTGATTTATTTTTATATCTAATAGGCTACACTAAATTAGGCTTTGTGACTATTAAGTTACACAATTTTGAACTGAAATGTTATACTTGCATTGCAGGCAAACCCGAATTTCAAGCCTATAGAGCTGTATGGAGACCACCTCCAAGGCGGCAGATTTGGTACAGCTATAGCAGGTGCTGGTGACCTGAATAAAGACGGTTTCAATGACATCATCGTTGGTGCACCTATGAGCGAAAATGACAGAGGAGCCGTGTTTGTCTATCATGGCTCTGCAAATGGAATTGACGTCATGTTCAAGCAGGTATGTTCTTGCCATATATGGAGGAATTTTGTTTAGTTCGACTTAGGTTCTTTGTCGGCAACGTTTAAGCCACAACATTAGAACAATTCACAAATGTTCAGGCGCCAGCGTCTGGCTGCGTTACCGAACAACACAGCAATATCTGTAAGCTACATTTCGCTGGACATTTCCGCCTTTGCGTCATAACGATGAAATAATTGGGGTCTGTGGCTTCGGGCGAATTACTATACCAACTACATACAGATAATTCCAACCATTTCCATTTTTTTATCTCTAAGTCTGCTTGGCATCTGGTGCATTCCGTTAACCTTAACACAAATACCATCCCTGTGACAAGTTCCTGGTTGCTATAAGAAAGTTGTGCAACAATGCAACGTACGTTCTGAAGGTTTTGTGCTTGAAAAACAATTAAAAGACTCTTTAACAATGTAGCCTTTCCGCTGTAGTTTGCAAAATTGGCAAAAAAGTAGAGAATTGCTGTCAAAAGTGTTAAAATTATGAAAAATATGTTCACCTCTTGCGCAATTTGAAAAACATTTGTATCCGTCATCAGTTCGTTAAGCTTGAATCTTTTAATTTTTGAATTTTTTTTCCAACTGGCATTTCATGTAGTTGGGTCTGTAACAAATAGACGCCACGAGAGTGTTTCACTATTTTTTCAGAAACTCTGTTGTTTATTTGCATTATTACAAAAGCCAGTAAACCTGCTTATCTTAGCATCATTTTCTTCAAATAAATCTGTTCAATTATCTCTTAACTTTCTCTTATCTAAATTTGTTTTTAGCCTACGTAAGTTTGAAGTTATTTTTTTACTTTATGTCACTGTTCAGACAAAAGTGTTCTGGAGAATGTCAAAAAGCTCTTGGGTTATCTTTGTTTATACTCTGCTGTTGTCAACAAATTTTTTGACAGAAAATTTTGGCTTCGGCGTTGAAATCGACAAATCTGCAGTACTTTGGTCAGTCCTTGCAAGGAGGGGTTGATTTGGACGGGAACAAATACCCTGATGTTGCTGTGGGCGCACCGAAGAGCGACACAGTAGTTATATTCAGGTAAGTACTTGATGTGAAGGTTTTTATTATTCTGCATGGCAGTTCTTTACATTTCGTTTGAAATGTTGCTAAATGCGTAGTTTCAAGAAATGCACCCTTGCAAGTCCTAATTTTTTCACGTAGCGGTTCATTTCGGCTTTCTACAGTTAAACGGTTTATCTATGATAAATGAAGGTCTGTTTGTTTGATGGGAGAACGTTTTCCACCTAAATTGAGAGAGTATCTCACAGAAGTCCCCTCGACGTTTGCATGAACATATTTGGTAAAGAGAAGATGTTGTAACTGAGGGGTCTTTGTAAATACTCGTAACGACCTATGGTCGCTTATTGTAAGCCTAGTTCGACTTGTATTGATGTCATATCCGCTTCCTGCGAATCACACTTACAGCGTGACTAAATTTTCGGAAGCATGATTGGTTCGTTGCGTCTTCGTTACGCAAATTAGGAATGGGTTTCATATGCCATTTCAGTTGGCGTAAGTTAGGGTGCAGCAAGCCTGTTAGCAATTCTAACGCTCAATGGCAAATACGCTGCATGTAGAGAAAGAATCGAAATAACGAACATCCAGAATTTCAAATATGCTTGTTTCGTGGTAAAAAAAGCAATCCCACTGATTTGTTGAAAGTAATCTGCCCGGATGAATATATCAGGCCTATACAAGGAAAAGTAGTGTCTTAGATGTTACCTCTAGTTCTTAGAATTAAAAAAGCTGAAATTCATATAGGGAAAGAAGATATCATATGTTGCTGGAAAAGTTTGTTGAAATTATGCATACAACGTAAAGTGTTTGGACTCTTTTTGAAAGAATGCATTGTCTTGTAAAATACAACTGCGCAACAACACTAACGATTATAAAGTTTGTTAAGTGTCAAAACCAATAATTTCAAGTCACAACTTTGAGGTGTACTGCTAAAATGTCAAAATTGGCCAAAAGAATGCATTATATGAAATGAATAGTATTCTTAAAACAAGGATAAAAACATCACACGCGAACGTTTGGTGTAATGACCTGAATTTGAACAAAAACCCGTCAGCTTTCGTGATTTTGAAGCACATTTCGATCACTGAAAGCCAAAAAGAGAAGTGAAACTTGTTTCAAACTTTATGTAGATGTTTGCTTATTGCTAACACCTTAAAATATGAAATTCATTTATTGTTAACGCGAGATTTATAATCATTACATGTTATGAAAATAATTAAGCCAAGTCTGTGAAATACTCCACAATGCATTTTGCTACACCGAGACTGGAGACCTTTCCGTTAACGCCGCAGGTATAGTCGTCAATGGAATAAAACTGTTTAACAAATCAAAATAATTCATGTAGCCTTTTGCCATATTTTCCAGAAAAATATCACATGTTTAATGATCATTTTTTTGAATTAGCTTGAAAAACTGTGTTAAATACGATTTTGCAAAAAGAATATTTGGCAAGTCGATGAGAATTCTGTTAAAAAAATTTGCTAGATACAGTTCAGGACATTTTCCATCCCACTGCAGTTTTGTGCTAAACTGATCAAGCCCTTGATATCTTGTTAAAATAGAACTCTGCGGATGCCTTAAAAAAACATAAAGAATTCTGTTACAGCTTACATTATTGTTCAGATAGACTAATTTTTAGGTTGTATGTCGAGTGCTATATGCACAAAACGACGAGGTATCATTTCGTGCCATTTCACTTGTTTCTAAAAAATATTGAGCGCTGTGATGCAACGATTTTGTTGTAACCAATGAAGGATATGGTGGAGGTCGAATTGACACCTGGATTTTTTTCTCCTTGAGCTTCGACTCCCTGTAAGCCAGGGTTTGAAACCCGAATTTTTCAATAAATAC
>Ga0210059_1007003_pt1 | contig 17995 bp, 9 predicted proteins | sample Ectturendosymbi2_FD_188042 | JGI IMG/M metagenome (GOLD analysis project Ga0210059, IMG submission 188042) | Ecteinascidia turbinata endosymbiont from Florida, USA - Sample 2 (SPAdes) (version 2) | ecosystem: Host-associated > Tunicates > Ascidians > Unclassified | place: Key West, Florida... | reverse complement strand
CGTGGCGTTGGTTCTTTGCGCCTCCAGCCTTGTTCAGAAGTCGCTGTTCGGTTGACATCGCTCATGTTGTTTCATTCACTGTATGTCGCTTGATCGTTCGCTGCGGACTCGATGAATAAGTTTAACAAAGCCTTCATTAGGTCACATCACTAGCTTAAACATAGTAAGCTCTCAAAGAAATGCTTGGTATCCACCTGTTTTTTCATAATATACAGTTGTAATAAAGCCAAATAAAAATAACATTTTTGCATCTCATGAACATTAGTTCATACATACAATCTATCTATCTGCTACTAATGACAATCTACATCACATACACTATCATGTGACAAGTTTGCGGATGAGTCCACAAGCAGAAATTACATTAACAATAGTGCTCTACCGATACAACTTCCTTAGGCCGACACTCATATTTTTCATTTTTCAGAGCTGATAACCAGTATTTCCTCATTATTCAAAGACAAATAAAAGAAAGCACAATACCTATATGGAACTTAACACCTTCAGCGTCACATTGTATTGTGTATAATCTCTAAACCAGCGCTGGCTTATAATTGTCATTGTCACATTGTTAAGCTAACATGCTTTAAAGTTGTCTAAGCAGACCCACCAAATAACTCAGAGAGTTCTTGCTTGATTTAACTCAAATTTTTAGGTAAGATGCATTGCCACAAGAACATTTGTGTAAAATTTGGTTGCAAACAACTATGTACAAGTTTTTTGTGTCTCATAAACCAACTTACTTAGAACTGAATCTAACCACGACAGCACGCTGCTAGTGACGCGAACCGCTGAGCTGCGACCAGCAGTCCAGTTGCTTGATTTAAAAATTATTAACTCAAAAAGTACTTGCTGGAATGAGTTCAAATTTTCATTAAAGATGCATAACAACAAGAACATTCTCCTAAATTTTGGTGGCAAAAGAACTAGTTTTAAAAAGTTTTGATGCGTTACACATCAACATCTGGGGTACAATTAGGCGTGCTTCGCCACATGTAGCAAATGTTACTCTGAAACATTGTAATAGAGTCTGGTTGCTGGATTCATTAATCAATAACTCATAAAGTTCTTGATGGATTTAACTCAAATTTTCAGGCAAGGTGCAAAAGCACCAGAGGAGCATTTGTGTGAATTTTAGTTGCAAACAAACTAGTTTTGAAAGAGTTATAGCATGTTGGACAACAACCTTAAAACCCTGCTGAATAAGATAAAGTTTTGTAGCCTACACAGTACCATAGTTACGACGTGATTGCATGGAACTCCTAATGTTTTCATTTTATTTTCTTCAAATTTTTAGGACTGATACGCATAGGTATAAAGACCATCTGTGGAAATGTTCATTACAAAAACACGACTACAATAAATCTTATCCTGCTATTCATTACAACTGTCAGGACCTAAGTGTTATGCAAAAAGTGCTGTAGGCTAGGCCTAGCAAAATCTTGCTTGACACCAAACCGCACAACTTAAGTTTTCATTGCAAATGAACATGTACGAAGAAAGTCGTGGTGTCACATGCAACAACCGTCTGGACTTAGTGTTTTTGAAAAAGGTTTGTAGCTTAGGCCTAACAGAGTAGTTGTGTTTACAACACCATAACACCAAACATTTGTTACGGAATGACTTCAAACTTTCAGGAGTAATGCGGAAAAGTATTGAAAGCATTCCTGTAAATTTTCAGCAAAAACGACCAAGTACAAAAAAGTTATTGTGTGGCACGCAACAACTGATTGTACTTTACTAGATTGAACAAACTAGCGTAGCCTGCTAGGGGCAGGCTACATTTTATGAAAGACTGTGTAACTCAAAAGATTCTTGCTCAATTTGACTGAAATTTTCAGGGCTAATGCATATTGCTATAACAAACATTTGTGGAAATTTTCGTTGTCAATAAAACAGTATGAATTAAGTTATGAATGTTTGAATGTAGACACAAATATATTTGTGTGCCGGCGCCTAACCGTTGGTGCGAAAGAACAGAAATGCCTGTGTGCTGGCGCCAAAGGTGTTAAATACACATGAAAAATTGCCTGTTGAGGACTGTAAACCCACTATAGTTGCTTGGACTTTGTCTAGTTATAACTTGCTGGCCAATAAAGGTAAAGAGCTATTCAAACCATCTAAATAAGGAGAAAGACTCTTGGATTTGATTTTTTTTAATCTGGGCACTTTTGCGTGCAGGGCCGCATCTAGGAGATATGTTTGGCTGTCACGACAGAGCCCTTTGTACCACAGGCGCTCAGCATTAAAGCCAATAAAATATCAAATGTTCTCACTGCAGGTCTCAAATACATGTGGTTTGGAGCAGGCAACAGTGTTTTCCTTCTAACGTTGCAAGTATTATTATGAAACAACAACCCTGTCTTGTCTAAATAGCACTTGCACAGTCCAGAGTGAAAAATAGTTTGTTTTGAAATTGAAAAAGTGGCTCCTCCAAAAAGTTGGCAAATGGTCCAAAACTCCCAATTCTATTGAAATTTTTCAGTTGTTCCCTCTAGTGATCAACCAACATAAGGCTAAAGGTCCCACAGAGGTCAAATTTAGTGAAAATGCTATAACATTGTAATGCATTGCACTAGAGACCTTACATTGGTGTCAAAAGAAGCAGAATCATAAAGTTTCTATCTGTACTAAAAGAACTTTGTCTTATTTTGTCTAGAAATGATGACATTATCAAGAAATGGTATTTTCAGAGTTACGATGAGTGAAATTTTGGAAAGAACATATTGCAATTAGCAAGCCTTTCTGTTTAAACAATCATTCACTATGAAAGATCGCCAAAGAATGTTGTTAACAACTTGTTATCAATGCATCACAATACACAAATTAGATACACATTCAAAGTGAGAAAACCTCTGCCAAGTTCTCAACAGTAGCAGAATATACGACCAGAAAATATACTCCATCTGCAAATAATGTGCAGCTCTTCATTCTATTTGTAAAACTCCTCAAAGAATGTAACAAAAAGTTGTTTGGATTGATGTTACATCACATACATCAATTCCTTTACGTACATCAATTCCTAAAAGTTTCATTGAGATCCTTTTCTGGTTTTCGATTCATCACGTTGGCACAAAAACAAAACTCAATGACGGCATAAAAAAGCATTTGTGAATCTGGTGAAACTTAACAAAACCACCACAGATGCAAAGTCATCTTTTCCGCATCATACTGAAAGAAAAACACTGAAGTTAAAAACCTATAGTTGATAATAATACATAAAGTAAGGATCCCTACAACTGTTCACAAGGACATGTGGAATTGTGACACCAAACTTTGCTTCTAATGATGTAGCAAATACTTACTAAAATGTACAATGACTGTTTTGGTTCGTATTTTCTTCACATCATCTGGAATTCCAATCAGAATGCGATGAACTGCAAACTAATTGTCATGAGTGGGAATTAGAACAGGCGCAAACAAAGGCATTTTACTTGAAAGCAGTAACATGGGTACACAAACAAAACTTCACTATTTGTTTCATCAGCAGCACAACCTGCAGCAAAGAGGGTGATCACCTTGAATAATTCCAAAGCAAGCCTGATCAAAGTTAGCGTCACTGAGGTGCCCAGTAATTAGCAGACTACACTTCCAATCCCCTAGTGCAGTGGATGCCAAAGGTCTCCGTTAACTCATAACTCTGAGACACAATCTAATCCTGAATTTTAAGTTATGCTATGATGCCTGTGCATGACATTGCTTTGTTAAAGATCAAAGTCCTGATGCAATCCTACCGATAGATAACAAAAACGTTTGATAATTTTTAAAATGCTTCTTACATGTGATCTTGAGCAGAAAGGTTGATTTTCAAATTATTATGATCAAACAATACCATTTGACATGGATGGACAAACTGTGGCTCAAACTGCTGAGCCGTATGCGGCTCTTCGAACCTTTGCATGCAGCTCTTTGAGCTTTCTGATATATTATACATTTGTTTTTCATTTTTTATTACTGTTGCAAAATGTAGATATATTGTGAAATGGTACTGTGGTAATTAGCGTGCCGTACAGTATTAATTTTGCAAGTCGTTACAAAAAGCATTGTCACAGAAGCGTAGATTGCAAATAAATTTGTGTTTTTAGATTTTTATGTTGCAGCTCTTTGTAACTCTGGTTTTACGATATGCGACCCATACCTCGAGCAGGTTTGGCCACCCCTTCCATATTGCATTTATAGGACAACTACATACAACAAGTTCAATAGCCAAACATATTATAAAGTTGCTTACACAGACATACGTGAGATCCCCAGATGAAATGCTTTCTCCAGAACTCAGAACAAGCCATATAAAAAGGCTGGCATAAAGATGAGTGGCTAACTCAAACTAGCACACACCAACACACTGAGAGAAAATTTAATCAATTTGTCAATGCAAGCTTTTAAGACACTTTCATGAAATCATGCTAGGATGGCGAAGTTAATGCCTGTACCACAAACCTCAATCAGCCAAATGCATTATGGCCTGAATGGCATTGTGATGTCACAAACATTAATATTGTACATGAAGAAATACACAACTTAGCCACTCCTTGTACGAGACCTATATATAATTCATTAGGCTTTGTGTGACATATATCAACCAATGTTCTATAGTTTAGACTTTAAAATTGCAACACAAACACCCAGGATGGTCTCGTACCCTTGAAAGTGGTTCATGCATCCAAGTTAGGAAACTCCTACTCTAGTGAGCCTCAAGGTGTGGCCAAGAGATTAAAGACAGGTTCAGATGAAATGGCTACCACGATGAAAAGCTCTAGGTTTGCTCTAAGCTTTCAAAGAATCAGCCAACATGGCTCCGCTTCCTTCTTTTTGTGACGATTCAAACTTGCACATATGTATATTCAAGTAACTAGTCTCCACAAAGGACAAACAAGAGAATCCATCTGCAAATTTTTATATAGGAAATCAATTTCATGTTTAACACTAATATCCTCAGTCCTTAAATGTGCAATCAAATGTTTTCAGGTGAAATGTTGAAAGGCTAAAGAGCATTGAAAGCAAAACTCAAAACTAAAATCACCAAATGAGAACACAAGCTCCAACAAGCAAAAAATTGGAGATATCTTCTCAACAATTGCTTTCACTGCAACTATAATACTATCTCACGCAAGTTATTGAACAATGCACAGAACCATTTATGCCCGAAACAACATGCTTTTATTACTCAGAGCTTTCATAGAATGTACAAGCAAGATCAGCAACCAACCTCTAGGGAGCACTTTAAATTAAACATTGCAACATTGCTAGCTTACTGGGTGTCGAAATATATCTATACAAGTCAAAGAACAATTCAAAAGAGTGCAAGCATTGTTTCACATGGGGGAGGATCATGTTTTGAATATTAAATTTGTGCTTAAGTTTAGTGATACGATTTATCTTCACAGATATCCAGAAAATAAAAGCTTGGTTCTTCTACAAGAGTACTTAAGGAAGTTTCATTCATAAGTGGTTTATTTACTAAGACATGGAACACTGAATAGTGCCACAGTAAAGCAATTTGGTCTTTGTTATGTGCAATCTTGTTTGTTCCAATCGTTGCAGTGTGATGGCAGCCTCGTTAGAATTTTGTTTTTACAAAAGTTTGGCCGATATATTGCATTTCTGTAGGAACTTGTGTGATACGCCATGATAATTGGTGTTAGATAGTTTTGTCCTTCCAGTTAATGCAATGATTTCAGAAAGACATTTTCCAAGTTTTTGCTTGGTTTTAGTCTTGAGTTTATTTGCTTTTCTGTGCTTTTTCAATGACTCTCCTAAAAGATTTGCTTGCAGATTTTGGGACTTCTAATGCACAGTGTTACATTAAATCAATTTCCTAATTCGTTAAATTAAATCAATTTCCTAAAAAAATTTGCTGATAGATTCACTTGTTTGTCAAGTTTGTAGAGCCTAGTCATTTGAAAGCAGGGCCTACCAAAGTGGACCTGCCTACCTATTGTTTTCCAGGACCTTCCCACCTGCCTATTGTTTTCCAAAACCTTGACTCATTGCTTTGTGTGGCTGAAACGCTTAGTCAGCCCTTGCAAAGAGACTATTTAATCCTCAGCCCTATCAGGCATCACATCTACAGACCAGAAAATAACTGGAAATACCATATTTTTCGGATCATAACACAAACTTCAAATCCTTTAACACTTTGAGAGCTGGGGTACGATGTATTCGTACTTTGAAATCAGCCAAAACCAGCAATTGTCAGTTGCCTTACCTACACCCTAGGGCCTAGCTCCTCCGCCGATTGCACTAGAGAGCTGATCAAGGGCTCAAACAGATCGGCCAGTCTTCTAGTCTGCACTAAAAAAAAAATTTTTGATTGGGAGGTTGCAGATTTTTTGTGAGAGACGTCATAAGTAGTTTTTGGACTATTTTGGCTCATGTTACCTGGCCTAGGGCCCAACCACTAAGCCAAAGTATTTCGCTGAAGTTCTTATTGGAAACTAGGTTCGAGTCCAAGTCTTTTGAGCCTTTGATCGACTTTCTAGCATTTCTGGTTCAGAAGTTATGATCTAAAATAAACAAATTAATTAATTATCCAATTAACTAAGTAGTCAAATATTTTTATTACTTTAGATCAGTGGTCTTCAACCTTTTTTGTACAATCGCCCCCTACAGGAACTTTTTTAAAATCGCCCGCTATACCTATAATTTTTGCGTTGTCTGAAAATATTTTGTTTTGAAATAATTTCAGTGCTAATGATATACAAACAGGCAATCTAGTTAGCACTAAACAAAACGAATGCAAATGCATTTGTAGAATAAATGTTATTCATTTCCAAAAAACATCTGGTTCTAAATAATGCGAACCTTACGATGGTGTTTATCTGCAAGTTTTTCAAAGCAATTTGCAAGTTGGTCAGCTTAAGCCTTATGGCGTTTCCACCGGTCTTGTTCATGTCAAGATGATTGCGGTATTCACTACGTATGTGTACTACTTGGCTGAAACCTTGCTCAGCAAAATACGTCATGGGAAACACCAGTAATAATAGCTTCACTTTTCCCCAAAGTTCTGGAAAACGCTTACTGCATTTTATCCAAAAATTCAATCATTCATGTGTATGAAATATAGCACTGGCTTAATCATCACTTTGGATGTCGATGAGACATTTCTGAAAGGTGGTCGCGTTTGCTTATGCTGGTTAGCTGGCAAAAATGTATTTCACCTATAACATTTTACGCAATGTAACTTTTGGCATGATCTCCACAACAGAATGACTTCATAGCAAGCCTCAAACAAGTAGCGAAATGTTTTTTTGGACTCCTTAGTTTAGCCACCGACTGAAAAAAAATAAGCACGTTTTACAAATTACGGGTAGCAGTTATTGATTTTACTAGCTAGCAATGCCAAGCAGCAGTCATATTTCCAGTATTTTTGCAACAGAACACACTTCAGTAGGTCTACATTTGTTTTACTCAAGGTACCAACCAAATGTTATAAAACACGTGATAAAGGACGGTTACATTTTTTGCGTAAGAAAAAATGGTTTGGCAGTGATCTGCAGAGGCGATGAAGACCTGTTTCAAGGCAATTTTGCTAATAATAACACATGTGGTTGGAGGGATTTGTGACAGTTCACGATGAAAATTCTCAAGCCGGGCAATTTTGCTAATAATAACACATACCGTTGGAGGGATTTGTGACAGTTCACGACGAAAATTCTCAGCCGCTCTATTTTAATATTTGCTTTTGCTGTGAAAGTCGATACAATGAGTTAGCGGTAGCAATGTTATGATTGTTGGGCCATTTTTACTATCTTTAAAAAAGCTGAAGTTTTCCTCATGAAAGATGGGGTTTGACTGATTGGGTATTTTCCGATAGCTTTGTCAGTATTGGTTGCTATCAACCAAAATCATTATAATATAACTAATCAACGCATACTATACAAGAAACGTCCAAAACCCTGAGTGCTGATCTATACAAGCTGGCAAATGTTCTTGCTTGACGTCCTGTTTGTTGCGTTTATCATGCAACAATTAGTTTAACAAACCTAACAAACTACTCAGTGCAACAGTTTCTCTACTCTTTTATCTTATTTTGAACATTAGTCTCAACAAAATACTTCCACATTCACAATCTTTGTGAGAACCGCAAAGCTTGACTCTCAACCAGTGAAAATCTCAGTGTTCTTGGATAGTTGGTACAGTGAAGCGTTACACAGAACGATGATAGTTTGATTGTTGCGTGACCACTCCGATATATTTTATAACCTTTATCAGAAACGATGGAGTAGAAAGTGCATCATTTGCTTTGACTCCAAAGTAGCAAATATTGTTTTTTTAAATCAATTCAAAAATTTAGTATGCTTAAACTGCAGAAATTGCCCCCCAAATCTTGCAAATCATAAAATCGCCCCCTGGGGAGCGATTTCGCCCACGTTGAAGACCACTGCTTTAGATCATAACTTTTGAACCAGAAACCCCAGCAGGTCATCCAAGGTATCAAAAGACTCGGATTATAGCCTAGTTTCCAATCAAACTTTCAGCTAAATACTACCATCTGAACAGTTTTGGCTCAGGGTCACGTGAATTGGGCCAAGGTGGCCTAAAAGTCCTCCACTTATGACGTCACTCACAAAAAAACGCATCACCCAACCAAAAAAATTTTCTTCGGGTTCAAATTACAAGACTTGCCGAGTCTTTTGAGCTTTTGACCAGGTCTGTAGCGCTTACCGGACCAGAAAAATTCCTACACAAAGCCACATACAATCCAGCTGTTTTCGCACGAACCGCTTGAATTAATCTGGATGTGAAAGTGTTAATTTTCTCAAAGATCAAAAGTGCACCTTACAATGCAGCGCGCCTAATGTATGAATCCGGTTGTGCTTTCTCACATAGGATCAATTTTATATGGTAAATTATGCTATTTATCTCATTGTTAGTTAAAATTTTTTGTAAACACACCATCGTGTTATGTAATAAAACAATAATTGCATTGAGCAATGCAAGTGGTTCTGTGAGTAGCTAGCACATACCTTAATGTTGAAGCACAGATTGTATTACTCTGCAAGGCTACTGAACACAGAGCTATATCTATTACTTCACGAGGCTCCTGACTATACTGGCATTCACTGAATCAAACATGCATACAGATTTTAGTTTATTCTGTTCGTGTCTAGCAGATTAGGCATGTGTGACAGATCAAACTCCCTTGTATGTAATCCCCCATTTTGCACCTTATCGTCCAGTGTGCTTTATGTATGAAAAAAGAACAGCTAGCATTCACAAATTGAAAGTGTGCCTCACAATCCGGTGTGCCTTAAGGCCTGTAAATTATGGTAATGATCATGGAAAGGCATTCCAGCTTCCACAAAGCTACAGAATTCACAAACTATAGCTGTGTGTTATACCCAGTGAAAATTGGTAGTTTTTCTACTCATTTGTAATTTTTTTAACTAAAACTGGTTAGTAGAGAAAAAATACACAAGGCATAAAAATTTTAATTCTACACGGCTTTTCCTCTAATTTGTTTTTATTACATAATCTAAAATTGGGCTTCATGAGCACAGCAAACTGGTAAAACTTCTCAGCTAAATGTAAGCCAACATTGTGTTTGAAACAAATATTTTCTTTATATCATGCAATCATGGTCAAACTCCACTTTGACTGAACTGAACTCACTGCAAGATTTTATTCAGAGGCAAATCTCTGAAAATAACAATGCTTTCTTATAGTGCTTCTCAGATTCAGGTGCTTCTAAAATCTCTATACGAACAATGGTCTCACAAATCTGCAATTTTTTTTGTGCAAACATCTGCTTTCTACAGCATATTTACTTAAAAACTCAACAAATTACAGTAAGTTGAGCATGCCAAAAGCATAGCATTACCATTATAAATTATGCCTTTCATCTCACCTCAATATCATCCTGAAATTTCATCACATTTTTGGAGGAAATGCTGGAAAAGAATATAGTCTGCAATTAGCACAAATATATAACACATAAACAATTTCATTAAGATTCTACTAAAACACCTCCAGATGAAAATACCAAGATTTCATGCCAAATTAACAGTTTATAATAATGTAAGCAACACTTAAAAAGTAATGAAAAAAACTCAAGCTTAATGCAAATACAGTAATGGTGCAGTATAAGCGCACATAAAAAATTAATTCAAAAAAAAAAGAAAAAATTAATAAATCCTTAATTCTAATCACTGCCATTACCACTTTACCTTCAAATATATGCAAAGATCTGTAAATATAATAGTGTCTATCTTGTATGTCAAAGGTATTGCAACCTTTTACAAATACAGACAAATCTGGTTAATCACATTGCCAATTTGCCAAGCTTTTTTATGCGTTTAACCAGAATATGCGATTATGCATATCAAATAAATATCCACAAATTTACTGCCCTACTTCACGTCTGTCCACATGCTTGCTACCAGACAGGTTGAACCGAATGCGAAAATTTCTGGAACTGTGCGATATAAAAGTGCTTCTAGATGTTCTAAAAATCCCTTGCTCCTGGTACAGTATTTTAAATTCTGAAAGCCACAGTGTTTAGCAAACCAACGGTCATCAGTTGAAATGTAAATCCGAAGTTGTTGTAGGCCCATAATTGCATGTTGTCTTAAACATGCGCACTGCGTATGTGACGTAATAATCACCTGTATCAGTCGTGGAACATTTTCCGTACTTGCAGCCATTATTCTCCTTGTTTTGGGCTAAAACCTAGCAGTTTACATGTGCTTTTACGTCGGAATATCTCTGCCAACGATTTGTTATAGAGAGCTGTTCAAACCCTTAAAATATTTGGCAAGTCTTCACTGGCAAGTCGTCTGCAATGAAAAAAATTTTTGGTTTTGGGTTTCCATAGTGTGAGTGACATCATAAGTGGAGTTGTTTCAAGCCTTTTTGGCCCACTTCATTTGGCCCTTGTCCCAAACCATTAGATGGTAGTATTTCACTAAGTTTTTATTAAAAACTAGGCTAAAATCCAAGTCTTGCAATACTTTGAACGACATGCTGAGGTTTCTGGTTCAAAAGTTATGATCTAAAATACACGAAGTAGCTAAGCTCATAATTAGATAATTATGTTTATTTTAGATCATAACTTTTGAACCAGTAACACTAGAAAGTCGACCAAAGTCTTAAAACTTGCAGATTCTAGCCTAGTTTCCCATGAAAACTTCAGCGAAATACTTCAGGTGCCAGCAGCCAAAAATGGCTAAAAACTTACCTTACTTATGACGTCACTCACAAAAAAATGAAACCCGAAACCAATAATTTTTTTCATTGCAGACTTGCCAAGTCTTTTAAGGGTACAAACAGCTCTCTAGCAAAATCGGCTGAGGAGCTATGCGGTTGTTAAGTCAACTAAAATATCCCTGTTTTTTTTCCTGATTTCCAAGAACGATATATATTCGTAGACCGGCAGCCAACGTGTTAATAGTATGATCTCTATTGTTGCCTGCTGCCACAGTGTGAAGCTTTACGTGCTTATCACTCAGGCTCTGCAATCACAACAAAATAATGCTATAGTCAGATATGTAAGTCATGGCAGATGCAACCTTTACAAAAAGACTGTGCAATCAGTGTGGCTTGTAGTAAAAAAATGCTGTTGCTACCTCGCAGTCTGCACAGCATTGAATGCACAATGCACCACAAACATGATGTGCATGAAGATTAGCACCAATTTGTAAGTGGCGCGAACAAGCCATAATAAAATAATCGCGTCATGTGATCTCTATTGTTGCTTGCGCTCTTCAATCGCAACGGTAATTATTATATATATGTACAGTTTAGTGTTCCCTCTAAGATTTTTGTAAGTCGGCTGGTGTCTAAAAAGTGTCGCCAAGATCAAAAGAAACTTATGCGCCCTTTGTAAATTTTCCAAAAATGCATCCATTTTTACCAAAAAACGTTTTATCAACCATTTTTTATGAATGACCAAGAAAAATGAAAAATGGTCTTCACTTTTTCCAACATGTACACACGCAACATTTTCTGATAAACAAACAAAAATAAACAGTCGTCACAAAGGCAATAAATGAAATCAGCTGCATGCAAACTTCCTAGCCAAATGTGAACCTTTTTTCTCAGACAGTGGTAGCCATCATACGGTCCTGAATGACTGTTCTTGTCTTTGTTGTACGTTGCTTAGCGTAGCACTAAACCAGTTGTTTTCAACTTTTTGTACCGCGACCCATTACAGCAACCCACTCAACCAAAAAACCCCCCATCTAAAACTTGAATAAAGCAAATGTAATACAGCTCTGTACATAAAATATCTGCCGGTGGCCCCTCCGAAAATGGTTCACAACCCCCAGGTTGAAAATCACTGCACGAAACCAACAATACAATTGAATCAGGCTGATGATACTGCACAATTTCTTTACTTAAATTTTGCCAAAACGTAGCAACTCTGAAATCAAAACAAGAAGTTTCGGTCACGCCAATTCAGTCTGAGCCATTTCGATCACGGGACTTTTCGGTATTGGTTGTTGTGGTCTCGAGACATTTTGGTCAGATGATGAAATCTTGCAGAAATCTTATATGCTAACGTTTTATTGCAAACGTACTTGAATCAACGAAAAGTTTTATTAAAAAAAAAATGCAATCGTAATCCAACAGTTAATCAGCATCAACACATGACTTTCCTGTTAAGTTTACTGCAAACTTACTTAAATCAATTTGGTATAATGCCGACTAACGTTATATTTCACCTGTCAGACTGTTTTGTCACTTCGCTGCAACATCAAAGGGAGTTTGTATAACACCAGCTAGCGCGACATTTCGCCTGCCTATATAAGGATTTATTTTGAATAAACAAATTTTATTGGTTGTTTATATACAGAAATGACATGACCGAAATGTTTCCAGATCGAAAAGTCACGTACCCCTCAGAAATATTAACAAATTATTTAACCCAAATTCGGAACCCTGTCAAGTGCTGCACCATTCCAGGTCAGAATGGATCTGACAATAATGATGGTTAAGGGGTCATTCCACTCTTCCCTAACCAAATCCATCAACTGCACCATGGGCCCAAGATCGGCTGCAATGCCTGCCACTGAAACAATTAAAGAAAATTAATTTCAAACAAAAAAGATTTGGCACAAACAACTATAGCAATCACGGAATCGACGCTAGAGGTATATAGACTCATCTGAAACTAAAACATCATAAATCACATGTAATACACAACAATGAAATATAATGTTCTTCTGAGTCAAAATCTTTGTTTGTGGCTGACATGTGTTTGAAGTCCAATGCGCAACGGTTTTTGGAAGAAACCCAGTGTTCATAGGAAAGCTGCATGTTGTTCATATCGTTTTCTTTGGCCGTTATTTCCATTATGAAGCTCCATAAGCTTGTCAGATTTTCAACTGGCTGTTTTTTTGCTGCTACAGTGCATCAATTTATCCAGTTTCCACATTTTATCTGTTCTTAAACGAAAATAGAATTTCATGTATTTAGTCGACTGTAGATGTGTGAAGCGTCCAGTTGTCCTGCATAAAATTTACATACCTGTTTGGTTTTAATGATGTTCATGAAAAAGAAGCCTTTCTCACCTCCAGCACTGCTGGCTGTAGAAGTTGTCCAAATTGCAACCAAAACTCTAAAACCAGGAAACTCTATTGCCCCCCTTCTAGAGCTTAATTCGACACTAATAAATACTTGCTGACATTCAAAAAAGTACAATTTCACACTTGAAAGCTTTCAAACTAACATCAATAAGGCGTAGAGACTTGAACAAAAGCTAGTGAGGCTGACATCCAACTGCTTTTCATAACAGTCAATTTGCCATGCATGAATGTTTATGACTGCACTGATATACCATTTGACAGATTTCTGGAAAAGAGCATAAAAGCAGTTTTGAAACAACAAAGGAATTTTACTTAGTCTGTCTCTTTTACTTCAGATTGGTTTCGCATCTAGCAGCTAAATCCTGCATCCAAAATCTGAAAATGGTTTGTAGCATACTGTCTGAAGTATGACTGAATTAACTGCGTGTTGGTTAACTATGGAATAGCCTAAGAAACAAACATTCCTAACCCAGTAGTTAAGCCACGAGACTTTTTTCTGTAAACCTTGCAGGCGGAGAACTTCCAAAGTGTGTCTGAACTTCGCAGCAAACGGCTTCGTTTTTGGACGCATAAATCGTGATAATGCGCCCATAACTTTTTCTGTAAACCTTGCAAGCAGAGAACTTCCAAAATGTGTGTGAACTTCAAAGCAAAAACCTTCATTTTGGGGCGCATAAATCATAAAAATTTGTACAGAACTTTCTCCGTATGCCTTGGAGGCAGAGAACGTCCAAAATGCATCTGAATTTCATGGCAAACAGCTTCGTTTATGGACGCAAAAAAACGTTAAAATGCGCTCAGAAATGTTTTATAAAGCTTGCATGGAGAAAACTTCCAAAATGCGTCTAACTTCACAGCAAACAGCTTCGTTTTTAGACACATAAATCATGAAACTTCACCCATAACTTTTTCTATAAACCTTGCAAGTGGAAAAGTTCCAAAATGTGTCTGAACATCACAGCAAACAGTTACATTTTTGGACGCAGCAATCGTGAAATTGCACCCAGAACTTTTTCATAAAGCTTGCATGGAGAAAACTTCCAAAATCTGTCTGAACATCACGCCCAAACAACTTCGTTTTTGGACGCAAAAATCGTTATAATGTGCCCAGAACCTTTTCTGCAAAACCAGCAGGCAAAGAACTTCAAAAATGCGTCTGAACTTCACAGCAAACAGCTTCATTTTTGGACACATAAATCGAAATAATGCGCCCAGAACCTTTTCTGCAAAACTTGCACACAAAGAACTTCAAAAATGCGTCTGAACTTCACGGCAAACAGCTTCGTTTTTGGAGGCAAAAATCGTGAAATTCGCCCCAAAACTTTTTATATTGCGCGCAAAGCGAAAACTTCCAAAATGCGTCTGAACTTCACGGCAATTAAACAGCTTCATTTTTGGATACAAAAATCGTGAATATGATGCGCCCAGAATCTTTTCTGCAAAACATGCAGGCAATGAACTTCCAAAATGCGTCTGAACTTTCAAGGCAAATAGCTTCGCTTTTGGACGCAAACGTCGTGATCATGCGCCCATATCTTTTTTATGAAGCTTGCACAGGAAAAACGTCCTAAATCTGTCTGAATTTCACAGCAATCTGCTTCATTTTAGGACGCAAAAATGGTGAAAATGCACCCTGAAATCTTTTTGTAAACCTTGAATGCGGAGAACTTTCAAAATGCGTCTGAACGTCACAGCAAACAGCTTTGTTTCTGGACGCAAAAATCGTGAAAATGCACCCAGAAGCTTTTCTGCAAAACTTGCATAGAATTTCAAAAATGCATCTGAACTTCGCTGCAAACAGCTTCGTTTTCGGACACATAAATCGTGAAAATGCGCCCAGAAATTTATTTGTGAACCTTGCAAGCAGAGAACTTTTAAAATGCGTCTGAACTTCACGGTAAACAACTGCGTTTTTGGACGCATAAATCGTGATAATGCGCCAAGAACTTTCTTCATTAACCACATGAGGTGTAAACTTCCAAAATGCGTCCGAACTCAACAGCAAACAGCTTTATTTTAGGAGGCAAAAATCGAGATAATGCCCCCATAACTTTTTTATGAAGCTTGCATGGAGAAAACATCCAAAACCGTCTGAACTTCATGGCAAACAGCTTCGTTCGTGGATGTAAAAATCTTGATAATGCACCCAGAACTTTCGTTGTGTACCTCGCAAGGTGAAAACTTCCGAAATGCGTCCAAACTTTGCAGGAAACAACTTCATTTTTGGACACATAAATTGTAAAATTGCGCCCAAAACCTTTTCTGTAAACCTTGCAAACAGAGAACTTCCAAAATGCGTCTGAACTCAACAGCAAAAAGCTTCGTTTTGGACGCATCAATCGTTAAATTGCGCCGAAAACTTTCTTTAAAAACCTGGCAAAGCCACACTTTCCAAAATGCATCTGAACTCAACAGCAAACAGCTTCATTTTTGGATGCAAAAATTAAGAAAATGCGCCCATAACTTTTGTATAAAGCTTGCACGGAGAAAACTTCCAAAATCCGTCTGAACTTCATGGCAAACAGCATTGTTTGTGGACGCAAAAATCATGATAATGCGCCCAGAACTTTTGTTATATACCTCGCAAGGTGAAAACTTCCAAAATGCGTCTAAACTTCGCAGGACACAGCTTCATTTTTTGACGCATAAATTGTGAAAATTCGCACAAAACTTTCTTCATAAACTTCATCAGGTGAAAACTTCCAAAATGCCTCTGAATTTAACAGCAAACAGCTTCCTTTTTGGACACATCAATTGTGAAATTGCGTCCGGAACTTTTTTACTACAAACTTGCAAGCGGAGAATTTCTGAACTGCGTATGAACTTCTTTCACCGCTCACTGCTGTTTATCCATGCTGTGACCTGAGAACGGATTAAATTGTGAAAATATGTAGCGCACATTTTCGAAAAAATAACTAAATTTTGTTTTGTGGAATCTTTTCCTGTGGAAGAAATTGCGTCCAAATTTGCAAATGCCGATTTTCAAAATTTTTATCGACTGGCATCCAAAAAATTTACCGAAAGTGCCGTTTTTTTTCAGCTTAGAGGGAACACTGGTACAGTTACATATTGACTTGTGAATACATATATGTTAATGCATCATGTTACGCATTATTTTGTAATTATTATTTGACAATGATGAATCGTGATCATTGTGATCTTACATCTAGAAAAAATTTGCTGTATCTATAGAACAGATTAACCATATAAAACCAGGTGCAAAGCCTTAAAGGTTGTTTGAAATACTAATTAAGTTAAATATTATCTCTTAACACCTTAGGTGTGGTGTGAATTCTGCTCGATTATTCAGCAGGTGCGGGACAGTATTTGGGTTGTTTTACTTAACACCTTGGCGCCTGGGTGGTTTTGGCGATTTTCGCAAAAAAAACAGTTTTCGGTTGCCTTACCAATGCCTTAGCTCCTCCGCCGATTGCGCTAGAGAGCTGTTCAACGGCTCAAACGGATCGGCCAGTCTAGTAGATTGCACTCGGAAAAAAAATTTTTGCCTGGGGGCTGCGGGTTTTTTGTGACTGACGTCATAAGTGAAATAGTTTCAGGTTAGCTAATTAGTCATCAGGTCATCCAAAGTATCAAAAGACTCAGATTGTAGCCTAGTTTCCAGTAAAAACTTCAGCGAAATACTACCACCTAACGGTTGGCGCCCAAGGCCAGGCAAAGTGGGTCATGGTGGCCTAAAAGTCTTCCACTTATGACGTCACTCACAAAAAACCCGCATCCCCCAGACAAAAAATTTATATCAAGTGCAATCTACTAGACTGGCGGATCCGTTTGAGCCGTTGAACAGCTCTCTAGCGCAATCGGTGGAGGAGCTAGGGCGTTGGTAAAGTAACTGAAAACTGCTGTTCTTTAGGCCGAAATCGAAGTACGAATATACCATAGGCCGGCTCTCAACGTGTTAACAACTAGACTCAAAATTGAATAACGCAAGAAGTACTTGTCTGATTCACCTTAAATTTTCAAGTAAGATTGAGTTCTACAAGAACATCCATGCAAAAATTGGGTGCAAAAGACCAAGCATGAGAAAAGTTATGCTGTCTTCCACAACAACCTACTGCTGCAAATTTCTTAGGCAAGCTAAGCACATTGCTAGCAACACGTAGCAACAGCAGTCTCATGTGCTGGGAACGGAGTCTGGTTGCTCGATTAAAAAACTAGTAACTCGCCAAGTTCTCAATGCTTTGAATTCAAATTTTCAAAAACATACATAGCAATTAGAAAAACATTCTTGTAAATTTTGGTTGCAAAAAAATTAGTTTTGAAAAAGTTATGGTGCTTTACTGAACAACTGCTCAATCCTGCTTAATGGGATAAAGTTTTGTAGCATACCGTATTTACTCGATTGTTAGCCGCCCTTGATTGTAAGCTGCCCTTGATTGTAAGCCGCATGAGATAGATTTAAAAATTTAATGTAAGCCGCCCTTGAATGTAAGCCGCATATACTGTAC